>OJEN01000050.1_pt1 | contig 51945 bp, 48 predicted proteins | sample 1593351 | NCBI WGS metagenome assembly OJEN01 (sample SAMN05416777, study PRJEB24817) | seawater metagenome | isolation source: Sea water | place: Canada:Atlantic | collected 2013-11 | reverse complement strand
GGGCATCGCACCGGGGCAGGCCTGCGTGTTCTACGCGACCGAAGGGTCCCGTGTATTGGGCGGCGGCTGGATCGCCACCGCTTGACCTGCGCTGTCTACGACGGGGCGCATTTGGCGGATGTGGAAAGCTCCAATTTAGCGGCCGCCGTTTGACGAGCCCCCAACCGTCAGGGCATGGCCCCTTCGCAGCATGGAGGGGCCGAAGCGTTGCCCCGGCCCCTCCCACTCAATACCCGCTCAGTTCGCCCCCGCTCAGTTTGCGTTGCGGATCAGGCGTTGCGAGCTGCCGATTTGTTCACCTGCGGTGACGTTGGGCCCGTCGCAGCGCGGTGTTCCATCAGGATTCAGGCGGTTTGACAGATAGCCCTCAAGGCCATCGTCGATCAGCCAATGCTGACAGCCCAGTGGATCGACCCAGATGGTGGCGCGCATGTCCGACAGACGGTGCGCATCCAGACCGCGATCCACGTCGGGATCGTTGGCGTCGAAACGGGTGGCGGTCGAACCGCCGACGCCGACGGAACCGCCCGACTGACATGCCGCGAGCGGAATCAGAACGGCGAGGAACAGGCCCTTGTACAGAATGCTCATATACTCATCCCCCTATTGCGTTGCCGCGCTGCTGCGCCCGCAGATCGGGCGGCCGTCGGGCTGAAGCTTGGGGGTCATGTACCCTTCCGCGCCCGTGTCGAAGACCCAATGTTCACATCCGTCGGGATCGACCCAGGTTGCAGACCTGACAACGGCGAAGGCCTCACCCTCCGTCCGGCTGGCAGCGGAGGAAAAATCCCCCTGATTACAGGCCGTCAGGGTGATTGCAGTCATGCAAAGACCCAAACCCCTGATGCCTGAACTGATAGAAATCGCCATGCGCGCCCCCATTCCAGTTTGCGTTACAATATCGTCCTATTACATCACACGTATCGTAGGCGTACCAGAAAGTACGCACTTTCGAATTATGTAATAAACAAAAGTGAATGAATTTTGACCAAACGCGCAATCCGCGCAAGCGAGGCAACCATGAGTTCGATCGAATCCGTCCTTGAAACCGCCGATAGCAACACCGATGCCGCGTTGGAGCGGCTGTTCGCGCTGCTGCGGATGCCCTCCATCTCGACCGATCCGGCCTATCACTCCGATTGCGTGGCGACCGCGGACTGGTTGGTGGCGGAACTGTCGAGCCTCGGCTTCGATGCCTCGCGCCGCGATACGCCGGGCAAGCCGATGGTGGTGGCGCATGGCGGGCCGCAGGACGGGCCGCATGTGCTGTTCTACGGCCATTACGACGTTCAGCCCGCCGATCCACTGAACCTGTGGAAATCCGACCCCTTCGACCCCCAGATCGAGGAACGCGACGGGGCCAAGGTGATCCGCGCCCGCGGTGCGGCGGACGACAAGGGGCAGTTGATGACCTTCGTCGAGGCCTGCCGCGCCTGGATCGAGACCTCGGGTGCCCTGCCCCTGCGCGTCACCATCCTGTTTGAGGGTGAGGAGGAGAGCCATTCCCCGTCGCTCGTCCCGTTCCTTAAGGAAAATGCGGAGGAGTTGACCACGGATATCGCCCTGATCTGCGATACCGGCATGTGGGACACGCAAACGCCATCGATCTGCACGATGCTGCGCGGCATGGTGGCGGAGGAGATCATCATCCGCGCCGCCGACCGCGATCTGCACTCGGGTGGTTACGGCGGACCTGCGGCAAACCCGATCCGGGTGCTCAGCCATATCCTCGCCAGTCTGCACGACGATCAGGGGCGCGTGACCCTCGACGGGTTCTATGACGGCGTGCGCGAGGTTCCGGGCGAGCTTGCCCAACAATGGGAGAGCCTCGGCTTCGATGCGGAGGAATTCCTGGGCAAGGTCGGCCTAAGCATACCCGCAGGCGAACAGGGCATTCCGGCGCTGCACCAGATCTGGGCGCGCCCGACCTGTGAGTTCAACGGCATCCTCGGCGGCTATACCGGCGACGGGTTCAAGACGGTGTTGCCGGCGGAGGCGAGGGCGAAGATCTCATGCCGGCTGGTCTGGGATCAGGATCCGCTGGCCATCCGCGAGGCGCTCCGCGCCCGCGTCCACCATTTGCTGCCCGCCGATTGCGAGGTTGAGTTCATCCCCCACGGCGCGGATCGTGCCAGCGTCATGGCCATCGACAATCCCGCATTCGAGGCCGCACGTCAGGCGCTGGCCGACGAATGGCCCAAGGAGGCGGTCTATACCGGCGGCGGCGGCTCGATCCCCATCGCGGGGCATTTCAAGCAGGTGCTCGGCCTCGATTCGATGCTGATCGGGTTTGGGCAGGATGACGACGCAATCCATTCACCGAACGAGAAATACGACCTGAACAGCTTCACCGGCGGCACGCGGTCCTGGGTCCGGGTGATGGCGGCGCTGGCAAAGTAGGGTTGCTTGCACTCCAAGTTTTGCAAGTCAGGCATCCCGTCCGACACCAAAAGTGGTCGGGCGGGATCGTTCAGGCCATCGGATCGTTCTGCAGCCTCACCGCCTGACCATGCGGTGTTGCGTGTGCGGCCCGTTGCCAGGCCAGCGCAAGGGCGGCGATCTCCTCCGCCCCGGCGATGTTGCGGCGGCTGACCTCATCAGCCAGGGTTCGCGCCCAGTGCAGCCAGTAATCCGAGGCGTCCTCGACACCCCCGACCCGCCGCGCGCCGAAGGCTTGCGACCAGTCCGTCCAAGGCAGATGTCCCGCCTCGTTCAGGGCCACGGTCAGGGCGAACAGCTGCGCCTGCCAGGGTTCGCTAAAAGCGGGGGCGTTCAGGTCAGACAGCTTCAAGGTAGCTCTCCCACAAATCGGCGCGGATGCTGACGCCCTCCCCCTGCCCCCAGACCTGCGCGCCGTCAAAGGCCACGGTATAGAGATGCTGCGGCTGCTCACCCTGGTGCACGGCGTTGCTGTCGGGAAAGACATGGGCGCCGCACAGGCTCTCGATCACGCCGACATGGCCGCGCAGATAACCCGGCACCCGGATATGCCCGGTCGGTTGCAGATTGCGCACCCGGACACGGGCGCCGATGCCGAGGCGGGGCGCGACCTCGATTGTGCGGCGGGTGGGGGAGCCTCTGGACAGAACGCCCGCGACACCCTGCGCGTGCAGGCACTTCTCGGGCCGCTTGCCGGGGGTCAGGGCGTGGCCGTCCACCAGTTCGCGCGCGGTCAGTTCCTCGTATCGTTGCAACAACTCGATCAGAGCGGTCAGCCAGATGCGATAATAGGGAAACCGCAGGTAGTCGGCGGGGGCGATACTCTCGCGCGCATGGCGGCTTTCGTCGATGGTCCAGTATCCCAGCGCGCCGCAACACAGCACGATGCCCAGGGCGCGGGCCTCCCACTCCGCATGAAACAGCGGTTCGTCCGCCTCCGGCGCGATGGGGCCGAAGCCCATGCGCCCGCCCAGATCATGCGGCCCGTTCATGGCGCATCCGCCAGCGCGGTGCCGATCATCGCGTCACGGCTGACGAGGGCGGCAAGCCGTTCGGCGTCCCATCCTTCGGTTCCGGCAGGGCGTTCGGGGATCACCAGATAGCGCAGCTCCGCCGTGGAATCCCAGACGCGGATTTCCGTATCATCCGGCAGGATGGTGCCGAACTCCGCCAGCACACCGCGCGGATCGCGGACCGAGCGGGAGCGGTAGGGCGGCGACTTGTACCAGACCGGCGGCAGGCCCAGAACGGTCCATGGATAGCACGAGCACAAGGTGCACACGACGAGGTTATGCACGCCTGCCCCGTTGAACAAGGCGCGCACATGTTCCCCCTGCCGCCCGGTGAATCCCATCGAGGCGATGGCGGCCGTGGCATCGGTGGCCAGAAAATCCGCGAAGACCGGATCGGTCCAGGCCCGCGCTACGACCGAGGCCCCGTTGCGCGGCCCGACATCGCTCGAATAGGTCTCGATGATTGCATCGACGGCGGCGGGATCGACCAGACCCTTTTCCACCAGAACCGTTTCCAGCGCGCGGGTCAGGGCGGTCATCTCATCCAGATCATTATCGTGATGGTCGTGGTCGTGCTGGTCGTGGTCGTGGTGGTCGTGGTCGTGGGGCATCGGGCGCTCGCTCCTCTTTTTGCCATCATGACGCCGGGGGCGGGCCGGGGGCAAGGGCTGACCCCCTCAATCGGCGGTCCAGCCCCCGTCGATCAGCAGACTGGTGCCCGTGATCATCGCCGCCGCGTCGGATGCGAGGAAGGTTGCGGCGCCCATGATATCCTCGACCTCACCGACGCGCGGCAGCTTGATCATGCGGTCGATCCAGGCGCGCCGTTGCGGATCGGCAAAGGTCGGCTGCGTCAGCGGTGTGCGGATAAAGGTCGGGCAGATCGTGTTGACCCTGATGCCGTGCGGCCCCCATTCGATCGCCATCGCCTTGGTCATCCCCTCCACCGCGTGCTTGGTCGCGGCATAGACCGCCCGGTCGATGCCGCCGACATGCCCCATCTGGCTGGAGATTTGCAGGATCACGCCGGGTTTTTCCGCCGCAATCAGCGGACGCGCGACCGCCTGTGCCAGAAAATATGCCGCCCTGATGTTCAGATCGGCCACGGCGTCGAAATCCTGTTCGGTGGTCTGCGTGGCGGGCATGTTGCGGGCCAGTCCGGCGGAGTTGAGCAGGATCTCGAACGGCGCGTCCCGGTCGCACAGGGTCTGAACCGCCGCGATGTCTGTCACGTCCAGCACCGCGGCCTCGGCCATCAGGCCGCGTTCGTGCAGGGCCGCGACGGCCTGTTGCAAGGGGCCCTCACGCCGGGCGGCCAGCGTGACCATCGCGCCGGCTTCGGCCAATGCCACGGCGCAGGCCAGACCGATGCCCGAGGACGCGCCGGTCACCAGCGCCTGCCTGCCATCCAGACGGAAGCTCGGGGTCGTGGGTAATATCATTGGACGCCGTTCCACTGAAATGCACCGTCAGGCCCGAGGGGGGAGGCCGGATTCACCGCCACCTCCCACACATGCCCGTCAAGATCGGCGAAATGTCCGTGATAGCCGCCCCATGCCGTGTCCTGAGGGGGCTTCACGATCCGCGCCCCGGCGCATTTCGCCCTTTCCATCAGCTGGGAAACCTCGACCCGTTCACGCAGGTTGTGGCTGAGGATAATTCCGGAGAACTGCTTCTCATTCAGCGGGGCCGGAGCCATTCCGATCTCCTCGGGCAAGCTGGAGACCGGGAACAGGCCCAGCGTCTGACCGATCAGATCGAACGCCAGGATGCCCGGCGGCGTTTCCACGGGTTGCCAACCCAGCGCCTCGTAAAAGGCCTGTGCCCGCCCCAGATCCGCCACGGCCAAGGTGATCAGCGATATGCGTTGCTCCATTCTCAACCTCCGCCCAGTTGTAATCCGTGTCAGGTGGACGCGGATTCCTTTTCCTGCTCCTCATGTTCCGCAAGGTCGATCGCGTATTCCTGCGCAACCTCGACCGCGACGGGCGAGGCCTGCGGGGCGACATAGGCGTAGGCCGAGGTATCCTCGACCGACGGTGCCGCACGGCGGGTCATCCGGTAGAAGCCATATCCGGCAATGATAGCGAAATTCACGCCCATGAACACAAAATAGAAATCAGCCCCCAGCGCCGTCATCATCGTACCCACGATGAACGGGCCCAGAACCGCGCCAGCACCATTGATGAACATCAGTCCGCCTGATGCGGCGGCCATGTCCTCGGGCTGTAGATAATCCGCGGTATAGGCGATCAGCAGGGAGTAGAGCGGATTGCTCAACCCGCCCAGCGCCAGCGCCCCGATCAGCAGTATGACGTAGCTGTCCGCAAACAGGGCCGAGGGGATCATCGCCGCAGCCGCCGCAAGGCAGATGAAGGTGATCAGGCGGCGGCGATCCATGCGGTCGCTCAGCCAGCCGATGGGGTATTGCGCCACCATTCCCCCGATATAGATCATCGCCACGAAGGTCGTGATGTCCGCGACGCTCAGCCCCTTTTCCGAGCCGTAGACCGCCGCCATGCCGAACATGCCCGCAAACACCGCCCCGATGAAGAACATGCCGATGCAGCCCAGGGGCGAGGTTTCGTACAACCGGCGCAGGGTCATGGGCTTGGCCCCCTGAAACACCGGCGCGGGGGTCGCGCTCAACAGGATCGGGGCGAAGCTGACCGAAACCAGAACCGACATGACCACGAACAGGATATAGCTGCCCGCATCCGCGAAGTTCACGATCCCCTGCGCGGAGACGATGCCCACCATCTGCACGATCATGTAAAGCGAGAGGGTCTTGCCCCGCGTCTCGTTCGTCGAGGTGTCGTTCAGCCAGCTTTCGCAGACCACATACACGCCCGAGAAGCAGAACCCCACGACGAAGCGCATCGCGGCCCAGGCGATGGGATCGGGCACCGCGGCATACAGAATGAACCCGGCGGAGATCATCGAGGCCAGCGCCGCGAAGACCCGCACATGCCCCACGCGCTGGATCATGCCCGGCGCCATGCGCGATCCGAACATGAAGCCCGCGAAATAGGCGGACATGACCCAAGCCATGACGGCGGCGTCGAATCCCTCCAACGCGCCACGCAGGCCCAGCAACGTCCCTTGCAGGCCATTGCCGATCATCAACAGCAGCAGACCCAGAAACAGTGCCCACGAGCTTGTAAAGACCTTGATCATGATGCGCCGCTCCTACTGCCAGCCTCCACGATAAATCGTGAACCGCCCGTACCAGTGATGCTGGCCCCTGTCTAAGCCCAAATCACCATCTGTCGTCGCGGCAGGCGGGCGGCAGTATGGGCGGCAGTGTGGGAGGCAGGGGGAATTGTCGTCCTTCGCAGGCTTAGGGCAGCAGCAGCGAGCTGTCCCCGTAGGAGTAGAACCGGTACTTGTTGGCAATGGCGTGGGCATAGACCTGCCGCATCCGCTCCACCCCCATCATGGCGGAGACCAGCATCATCAACGTCGAGCGGGGCAGATGGAAATTGGTCATCAGGCCGTCGGCGGTGCGGAAACGATAACCCGGCGTAATGAAGATGTCCGTGTCGCCGGTCCACGGCGCGATGGTGCCGCTGGCGCTGGCCGCCTCGATCAGGCGAAGCGCGGTGGTGCCGACGGGGATCACGCGGCGGCCTTCGGATTTCGCGCGGGCGATGGTTTCGGCGGCCTGGCTGCTGACCTCACCCCATTCGGCGTGCATCTTATGCTCCGATACATCGTCCACGGTGACCGGCAGGAAGGTTCCGGCCCCCACATGCAGGGTCACGCGGGCGTTCTCGATCCCCTTTGCATCCAACCGCGCCAGCAAATCATCGTCGAAATGCAGCGAGGCCGTCGGGGCCGCCACCGCGCCCAGCGTTTTGGCGAACACGGTCTGGTAATCCTCGCGGTCGGCCTCATCCGCCGGGCGGCGCGCGGCGATGTAGGGGGGCAAGGGCATTTGCCCCGCCAGCGCGATGCCCGCGTCCAGATCCGCGCCTGCGCGGTCGAACCGCAGGGTGACGCGCCCATCCGCGCCCTTCGCCAGCAGCTCCGCCGCCAGGCCGTCGAACTGCATGACGTCACCGACCGCCAACTTGCGGCCCGGGCGGGCCAGTGCGGACCATGTGTCGGGGGACAGGCGCTCCAGCAACGTGGCCTCGACCTTGGCCAGACCGGAGCCGTGGGTGGTCGCGCGCGCGCGGGTGCCGAACAGGCGGGCCGGAATCACCTTGGTGTCGTTGAAAACCATCAGATCGCCGGGGCGCAGGATGTCGGGCAGATCGCGCACATGCCGATCCTCGGTCGCGGGCCCTTGCGCCAGCAGCAGGCGTGAGGCCGGGCGCGGGCGCAGGGGGCGTAGCGCGATCAACTCTTCGGGCAGGTCAAAATCGAAATCGCTCAGTTTCATGGCGTCCTCGCGTAGGTTGGGGCGACGGGTGCCAGCGCCGTGCGACGATGTAAAGGGGTGCGGGCCGCGCGGCCACCCTGTAAGAAGGCGCAAACACAGCGAGGAGCATTCCATGACCGTGCCTGCAAACAAGGCCGCAACTCTATCCGTCGGCGACACCGCCCCTGAATTCAACCTGCCGGCCTCGGGCGGTCAGACCGTATCCCTGTCCGGCCTGAAGGGCGTGCCGGTGGTGCTGTTCTTCTATCCCAGGGACGACACGTCGGGCTGCACGAAGGAGGCGGTCGGCTTCACCACCGCTTTGCCGGAATTCGAGGCGGCGGGCGTCATGGTGCTGGGCTGCTCGAAGGATACCGTCGCCAAGCATGACAAGTTCGTGGCAAAGCACGACCTGCGCGTGACCCTGCTGTCCGACGCGGACGGCAGCACATGTGAGGATTACGGCGTCTGGGCGGAAAAGCAGATGTACGGCAAGACCCATATGGGGATCGTGCGCACAACTTTCCTGATCGACGCCGAGGGCCGCATCGCGCAGGTCTGGCGCAAGGTAAAGGTGCCAGGCCATGTCGATACGGTTCTGGACGCGGTCAGGCAGTTGGGCGCGTGATGGATATTCCCGCGACCCTGGCCGAATGTGCGGATGCGGTACTGCGCATGCCCGATGCGCGCGGCAAGACCGCGTTTTCGCGCGCCTGCGCCGCCGAATGGCAGCGGCGCTGGGAGGGCGACCGGATGCCCGTCGGCAGCGCATCGCCGCCGATGCAGCCCGCCCGACCGGACAGGCCGGAATTGCTCAGCCCCCGCGACGTGCCGCGCCGCCGCCCCGGCACGCCCGAGGGGCGCATCGCCATCCTGCACGCCATCGCCCATATCGAACTGAACGCGGTCGATCTGCATTGGGACATCATCGCGCGGTTCACGCATGTGAAGATGCCGCCCGGCTTCTACGATGACTGGGTGCGCGCGGCGGACGAGGAATCGAAACACTTCAACCTGCTGGCCGACCGGCTGGAGGCGATGGGCAGCCATTACGGCGCCCTGCCCGCCCATGCCGGCATGTGGCGCGCGGCGGAGGATACGGCCCAGGATCTGGAGGCCCGGCTCGCCGTGGTTCCCATGGTGCTGGAGGCCCGGGGCCTGGACGTAACCCCCGGCATGATTGCCCTGTTCGAAAAGGCCAAGGACGCGGACACGGTCGCCGCGCTCAACACCATCTATGCCGAGGAAGTCGGGCATGTCGCCTACGGCTCGAAATGGTTTCACTATCTGTGCGGTCGGCATGAACGCGATCCGCGCGATGCCTTTCATGATCTGGTGACACGCTATTTCCACGGGCCGCTGAAGCCACCGTTCAACGATGAGAAGCGGGCGGAGGCGGGCCTGCCGCTCGATTTTTACTGGCCACTTGCGGAGTCTTGATCGCTTGAGGATTCGAAGATCTTTTTGCAGCGTAAAGCCACATATGCGGATTGATTTTTCGAGAAATAAATTTCCCAAACAGGGAATCGGCAGGTTTCCGCCGAATTTCCCCTCAAATCCCGCTAATCTGCCCCCCTAAACGCGCGGAGCCCATGAGAGGTTCCAGTAAAAGTTGATGTGTGACCCGTCCTTGGGGTAATCACATGCCCACGATCCGGTGCGGGGGCGCTCGGGATCGGTGCCAGCCGACCCGGTCGGACGCACACACCAAGGACAAGGGACTGGTATATGGGTTTGAACGATATTCTGGGGCGGATCGTATCAGAGCGACGCATCTACGTTGCCACAGGCGATCAGACGGCACATGCCCGCCTGACCCCCACACGCCAGATCGGACTGGGACTTCTGTGTACCGCTCTGGTCGGATGGACGGCTTTCGCGACAATTCTGGTCGCGACGGACGCGATGACCCCGCGAACCGCCGATTCCGCGATCCTGGTGCAGGGCGTACAGCAAAACCGCATCGACAATCTGCTGGAGGAACGCGCGAACTATGCCGCGCAGGCCGAGGCCGCGCGCGTCCGCTACGAACGCGCGGCGCAGATCATGTCCGCCCAGCAGGCGCAGATCGTGGGCCTGCAAACCGATATTGCCGAGGCGACCCGCATCACGATGGAGCAGCGTGACACGCTGGACCGTCGCCAGATGGCGCTGATCGCACGTGAGGATGCGCTGAAGGTCGCATTGGGTCAGGTCGAAACCCTGGCCGAGGATCTGACGCTGCGCTCCGATCAGGCGGAGGATCTGGGCCGTACCGTGAACGTCCTGCTCGACGGGTTGAGCCGCACGGCACAGGATCGCAACGGCATGGCGGCGGAACTGGCGGGCTTCGCCTCGGAACGCGCCGCTCTGGAGGCCCGCGCCACACTGGCCGAACAGCGGCAGGAACGTGTGGTTGATCGTCTGGAACGTGCCGTCGAAGGGTCCATTGCCGAACTGGAACTGGTCTTCACCGCGGCGGGCGCGAACATTCAGTCCATGTTCCCGACGGGCGCGGGATATACCGGTCAGGGTGGCCCCGATGTCCTGATCCACGACCACGACGCATATGGCGACCCCTCGCTGGACCGGGTGGGTCTGCTGCTCAACCGCATCGCCGACCTGAATGCACGGCGCAACGCGTTGGAGCAGATGCCCTTCGCCGGTCCGGTTCACGCCGCCTATCGCCAGACCAGCAGCTTCGGCACCCGGCGCGATCCGATCAACGGCCGCACGCGCAACCATAACGGGCTGGATTTCGCCGCCCCGGTGGGCACGCCGCTCTACGCCACCGGCGCGGGTGAGGTCGTGACGGCGGGGCGCAGCGGTGCTTTCGGCAATCTGGTCAGAATCCGGCATGCGTTCGGCTACGAAACGCTTTATGCTCACATGAGCCGGATTCGCGTTGCGGTTGGTGATCGTGTCGAAGCTGGGGATCGGATCGGGGATATGGGCTCAACAGGCCGCTCCACGGGTTCCCACCTGCATTACGAAGTTCACCGCGACGGACGGCCCGTGGACCCGATGACTTATTTGAAGGCAGCCGAAGATGTTCTCTAAGAGCAAGATCAACGACCCCATTGATGCGCCCAAGACGGACGACGTGAAACCGACCGTCCCCGCAGCGCCGAAAAGCTCTGCTCCCGCAGCGGCACCCAAGCCGAAGCCCTCCCCCTCGGTTCTGGCTTCGGATCTGACGATCAAGGGCAACCTGGAAACGACAGGCGACATCCAGATCGAAGGCACGGTTGAGGGCGACATCCGCGCGCACCTGCTGACCGTAGGTGAGGGCGCCACCGTGCGCGGTGAGGTCATCGCAGACGACCTGGTCGTGAACGGCCGCGTCGTGGGCCGGGTCCGTGGCCTGAAGGTCCGCCTGACATCCACCGCCCGTGTCGAGGGCGACATCATCCACAAGACCATCGCGATCGAGAGCGGCGCGCATTTCGAAGGCTCCGTCCAGCGCAATGACGATCCGCTGAGCACCGGCAACTCCGCCCCGCCGCAACTGCCCCCGATGATGGACGGCAACTGATCCACGCAAATAGCGCGTATTCAAAAAGCCTCGGAGGGTGAACCTCCGGGGCTTTTTCGTTCGCACGTGCAGGGCCGATTTAGATGCTCGGTCCGACTTCATACACGTGGCGATGCTGATGGAGCCGGGGTTAGCTGGCGCGCTGCAACCTGATGCGGGTTCCGGTGCGCCACGCCAGTTGGGCGAACCAGGCCCCGCTTGTTACAGCGGCTGTCAGTCCTCGGCGTTCGCCTCCGCGCGGCTCTTGCCGGTTGCGCCCTGCGCCAGGGTGGCGGCCATGAAGGCGTCCAGGTTGCCGTCCAGCACGCCCTGGCTGTCGGAGGTTTCGACCCCCGTGCGCAAATCCTTGACCATCTGATAGGGTTGCAGGACGTAGCTGCGGATTTGGTTGCCCCAGCCTGCATCGCCCTTCGCCTCATGCGCCTCGTTGATGGCGGCGTTCCGGCGGTCCAGCTCCATCTGGTACAGACGCGATTTCAGCGCCTTCATGGCGATGTCGCGGTTCTGGTGCTGGGATTTCTCGGAACTCGTCACCACGATATTGGTCGGTATGTGGGTGATGCGCACCGCGGAATCGGTCGTGTTGACGTGCTGCCCGCCCGCGCCGGAGGACCGGTAGGTGTCGATGCGGATGTCGGAGGGGTTCACCTCGATCTCGATCGCGTCGTCCACCACCGGATAGACCCAGACCGAGCTGAAGGAGGTGTGCCGCCGCGCCGCGCTGTCATAGGGTGAGATGCGGACCAGACGGTGCACGCCGCTTTCCCCCTTGAGCCAGCCATAGGCATTGGGGCCGCTGATCTTGTAGGAGGCGGATTTGATGCCCGCTTCCTCGCCCGCGCTTTCGGATTGCAGCTCGACCTTGTAGCCGCGCTTCTCCGCCCAGCGGACATACATGCGCGCCAGCATGGACGCCCAGTCGCAGCTTTCCGTGCCGCCCGCGCCGGAGTTGATCTCGATAAAGGTATCGTTGCCGTCCGCCTCACCGTCGAGCAGCGCCTCCAGCTCCTTCTCGGCGGCGATGTCGCGCAGTTTGCGGATGGCGGTCTCGGCCTCGGTCACGACGTCTGCGTCGCCCTCTGCCTCACCCATTTCGATCAGTTCGAGGTTGTCGGCAAGCTCCTGCGCCAGCCCGTCACGGGTGTCGATGGAATCGGAGAGCAACTGACGCTCTCGCATCAGCTTCTGCGCTTTGGCCGGATCGTTCCACAATTCGGGATCCTCGGACATGGCGTTGAGTTCTTCGAGCCGGTAGGCCGCCGTTTCCCCCAGACGCTGGCTGAGCAAGGCGACGCTCTTCTCGATTTCGGAGGCGAGGGTTGCGATTTCGGCGCGCATGGGTCCGGTCCTGTCAATCAGAGCATCGGCGAAGGGCCAATGCGGCATTCGTGGTGGCGGATAGATAACGAGGCTGCGCGGTGAGGTCAAAGGGGCTGACCCCCGACCCCACCCCGCGATGGATCAGTACAGCCCGCCGCCGCCCAGATCGCCAAGGTCCGCAGGCGGTGCGGGAACGGCAACCGGGGCCCCGCCCCCGTTGTTTATGGTCACGCTGGGCGCGGGCTCGATCCGGTCCGGCAGATCGGACAGGTCGTAGGCCGTCATTCCGATCGTCGCGGCGGCTGCACCGATGGAGGGGGCCTGCCCCTCAACGAACAGCTCGTAAACCGCATTTTCCGAATTCGCATCGGTGATCCGCTGACCTGTCGTTCGGTCGATCAGCACGAATTCCGTGCCCTCCGGCGGTTGGAATTTGCCCGGGCTGGCCGGACGCAGACGCAGATATTCCTCCATGAACTGACCGAAGACCGGGGCGCAAAGACCACCCCCGGTGCCGCCGCGCCCAAGACTGCGTGGATTGTCGAAGCCGATATAGCAGCCCGCGACGATGTTCGGGGTAAAGCCTACGAACCAGGCATCCTTGCTGTCATTGGTCGTTCCGGTCTTGCCCGCCAGGGGCACCGGCAGATAGCTCAGAGAGCGGGCCGTGCCGCGATCCACCACGCCTTCGAGCATCGAGATCAGGCGGAAGGCCGTGACCCGGCTCATCGTGCGTTCGGCGGTGGAATAAAGGTACGGCTCCGGCTGATCGTTATACTCGGTCTGGTCGCATCCGATGCAGCCGCGCTGATCGTGGCGATAGATCGTATTGCCGCGACGATCCTGAATCCGGTCCACCAGGGTCGGCTCCACCCGCTGCCCGCCATTGGCGAACATCGAATAGGCGGAAATCAGGCGGAACAGCGTGGTTTCCTGCGCCCCCAGACTGATCGGCAGATATTCCTGCATGTCGTCATAGATGCCGAAACTCTCGGCGTAATCGGCCACCACATCCATTCCGATCGTGTCCGCGATGCGCACCGTCATCAGGTTCAGCGATCGCTCCAGCCCGACCCGCATCAGGGTCGGACCGTTGAACGTGCCCTCCCCGGAATAGTTCTTTGGCGTCCAGGGCGCCTGCCCCGGAATGTTGAGGACGAACGGAGCATCCAGAATGATCGAGTTCGGCGTGTATCCCTGATCGAGTGCGGCGGCATAGACGAACGGTTTGAACGCCGAACCCGGCTGTCGCGTCGCCTGTGTCGCCCGGTTGAAGCTAGAGGCGTCGTAGGAGAAGCCGCCCTGCAGCGCCAGCGTGCGCCCCGTGCGGTGATCCATCACCATGAAGCCGCCCTGAACCTCCGGCACCTGGCGCAGGTTCCAGTTCGTGAAGGTGCCCGCCTCATCCCGGCCCGGTGTCACCAGGATGATGTCGCCCACCTCGAACAGATCCGAGGGCGCGCTGGGCGCGGATCCCAGACGGGTGCCCGCAAGGCGCGGACGCGCCCATTGGAAATCGCTGACATAAAGCGTCTGCGCCGACACGTCATCAGGCAGATCGGAGGGGGGATCCTCCACACCGATAAGCGCGCCCTGCGCGTCCATGTCCAGCACGACGGCCATGTGGAAGTCGGGCACGTCGCGCACACCGCGGGTGCCCCGCAAAGCCTCGCGCCATGCGGCCTCATCCGTCAGATCGACCTCATCGGGGTCGAGCGCACCCAGCGGGCCGCGATAGCCGCCCCGCTCCATATCGTAGGCGATCAATGCGGTGCGCAAGGCTTCGGCCGCGGCGGCCTGCAACTCAGGCTCGATTGTGGCGCGAATGGTCAGGCCGCCGGTCAGAACCCGTTCGGAGCCAAGCTGCTGCGACACGCGACGGCGGATTTCCTCGGTGAAGTAGTCGCGACCGGGCAGATGCTGGGTCAGAGGAATGTAATCGCCATTCTGGACCGACAGCAGCGGCGCGTTCTGGGCTTGGGTCACCTGCTCCGGCGTCAGATAGCCGTTCTCCCCCATTTCGCGCAGCGTATTGTTGCGCCAAAAGGTCGCGATTTCCGCATCGTTCACCGGATGGCGGTCGGACGGAGCCTTGGGCAAGGCGGCCAGATATGCGGCCTCCTGCGGGGTCAGCTCCTCCAACGTCTTGCCGAAATAGTTGTTGGCCGCAGCCACGATGCCGTAGCTGTTCTGACCCAGATAGATCTCGTTCAGATAGAGTTCGAGGATCTGATCCTTGGTCAGCACCCGTTCCAGCCGGGTTGCCAGGATAACCTCACGAATCTTGCGCTCTATCTCACGCTCACCATCCAGCAGGAAGTTCTTCACCACCTGCTGCGTAATGGTCGAGGCCCCGCGCAAGCGGCCGCCCTGCGCCGCGTCCAGCACGGCGGAAATGATGCCCCGCACGTCGAAACCCGGGTGGGAGTAGAAGGTCCGGTCCTCGGCGGAGATGAACGCCTGAATCACCAGCGGCGGAACCTCGTCAATGGGCACGAACACCCGGCGTTCGCGCAGGAATTCGTCGATCAGCGCACCTTCCTGACTGTAGACGCGCGTCAGGGTCGTCGGTTCGTACTGGGCCAGTTCCTCAGGGTCGGGCAAACCGGCGGAATAGGACCAGACCACGGCACCCACGATCAGAACGCCGAAGACGAGGCCGATGACCAACGCGCTGAAAATCCAGCCGAAAAAACGCAAAATATAGATCATACCCTGATCCTCGATCCCTTACCTGCGGCGCGGTTCGGATGCCCGCGCGGCCCTACTCGTCGTCTCATAGCACTCGATTCCGGGAAAGTCAGGGCCGATCGTTCAGTCCCCGTTCGCACCTGCGACACGTGCCGGGGCGGGCCGGACCTGCGCCGACAATACCCCGTCCCGCTCCACCCAATCATCGAGTGCGGCCAGGATACCCTGCGCGGCATGGCCCCGCCAGCGGGGTGAGATCATGTTTGCGCGATCCGTCGCATCCGACAGAAAACCCAGCTCGATCAGCATGGAGGGAATGTCCGGCGCCTTGAGTACGCGAAACCCGGCGGAGCGGTGCGGGTTGGAGCGGATCACCCCGACAGCGTGGCGCATCGCCTCGACCGTGGCGCGGGCCAGCATCGCGGATCTCGCGTTCGTCTCACGCTGGGCCATATCGGTCAGAAGCAGGGCCAGATCGTCATCCTCCACCCCCAGATCGACCCCGCCCAGAGTGTCGGCGCGGTTCTCCAACTCCGCCAGGGCGGCGGCCTCGGCGGAACTGGCACCCTCGGACAGGGTATATATAGCCGAGCCGGAGGCATTGCCCCGTGTGACCGTATTGGCGTGAAGCGAGATGAACACCGCCGCGCCGGATTCACGCGCAAACCGAACGCGGTCGCGCAGCGTCACGAACACGTCGGTATCGCGGGTCATGCGCACGTCGAACCTGCCGCTGTCCTGCAACACAGCGCGCAATTCCTGCCCGAAGGCCAGCGCGATATCCTTTTCAGCAATGTCCAGGCGCACCGCACCGGGATCAATGCCGCCATGCCCCGGATCCAGCACCACCAGCGGCAGCGCGGTCGCACCCCGCCTCGGTGCGTCGTGAGGGGACCGGGAAAGCCGCGATCCGGCGGCGAAGGTCAGGATCAGCCGCGCCGCGCCGCCCGAATTGGTCATAGACGCAGTTTGCAACGTCAACATGCGCTGCGCCTCCAGCGAGATGACGGCGCCCTCCTGTGCACCTGACAGATTGTAGCGGTTGATAACGGTATCGGGGTGAAATGCCGGCTGGCTGAGTGGATCCGCGCCGTTCAGGGTGACGGCAACCCGCCCGTCCTGCGGGGCGGACACGCGAAAGGGAATCGCCCCATCCAATGCTATCGTTACGGTTGTGGTGCGGTTCAGCCAACCCTCCGTCTGACTGTCGATGGAGAGAACGGCCACATCGCTGAGCGCGGCCTGCCCCCACAGACAGATCGCCACGACCGCGGCAACGCGACGTGAAACCCGCATGAACATCTGCATCATATTGCCCCGAAGCCCCGCGTGGATCGCGGGTATATTGCCCTGCAAGCTATCACCGTGTGCGGTACGCGCGCAAAAACAAATTGTACTTCCCGCCAATCTGTTCCTATATCGTGCTATGCGATTGCGGGACATCCGCCCTCGCCGAGATAGAATTCGTCGCAGAACGACACCCGCCCGCATGGACCGCTTTGTAAACGAAGCGAAGGGTTCAGGGCCCGTGGAACGCTCGCGACTGGCGCTTGCGCCGCCCCGAAGTATGCCGGACACCCGGCCACAACAGGGCCACTTCGCCAAGGTGAGGGGGCTCAGGACGTAAAAACCGCGATGAAACGCGTACAGGCAACAGCTACGATCAGATTGCACGGTGAGATTCCGCGTCTGCCCGCATGTCTGGACCGCATCGCCCTTCATACAGAAAGTGCGCCTGCGCGCCTCCCGACTGACACTCGGCGTGGCCCCAGGCGTGTTGCAGATGCTCAATGCCCAAGAAAATGCTTATCGATGCCACCCACTCAGAGGAGACACGGGTTGTCGTCGTCGATGGAAACAAGGTCGAAGAATTCGATTTTGAAAGCCTGAACAAGCGCCAGATTTCAGGCAATATCTACCTAGCCAAGATTACACGGGTCGAACCCTCGCTTCAGGCGGCGTTCGTGGATTACGGCGGGAACCGTCACGGTTTCCTCGCGTTTTCGGAAATTCATCCTGACTATTACCAGATTCCCGTCGCGGACCGTGAGGCCTTGATTGCCGAGCAGGAAGCCGAGGAAGAGGCGCGTCGCGTCGAGGAAGAGGAAGAGGCCCAGCCAAAGCCGCGTCGTGGCCGCTCGCGCAGCCGTTCACGCTCCGTCGCATCAAGGGACGGCGCCCCCACGGATGAGACGACGACCGCACCCGTCGATCTGCCCGAAACCACCGCCGAGGTCAGCGAAACCGCCGCCCCGGTCAGTGCGGATCCCGCAGACAACCCGGTTGAGGGCAGCGGCGCGGACGCCGCCATCGCCGAGGCTGTGACCGACCCCGCCGCCGATGTCACCGCCCCGCTGGATGCCGTCATCTCTGACGAAACACCTGCCGCCGCCACCGATCAGGGCCTGCCTGAGGAAGCCGTGCGCGGCGATCTGGAGCAGCCCATGCTTGAGGGCGACGGCCCCGATGTCAGCTCCGGGCTGGGTGAGTCTGCCGATCTGGTGGACACGCCCGAGGGGCAGACACCGGTCAAGGGTGAGAACCCCGACACTAGCGCCGATCCCTCGGACGCGGATGCCACAGCCGATCCCGAAACCACGCTTGAGGCGGACGCCGAGGATGAGGCCGAGGAGGTGCGCGCCGAACAGCGCCGTCGCCGCCCCAAGATGCGCCGCTACAAGATTCAGGAGGTCGTCAAGGTTCGGCAGATCATGCTGATCCAGGTCGTGAAGGAGGAGCGGGGCAACAAGGGCGCCGCGCTGACCACCTACCTGTCGCTGGCAGGCCGCTATTGCGTCCTGATGCCCAACACCGCACGCGGCGGCGGCATCAGCCGCAAGATCACCAACGCCGTGGATCGCAAGAAGCTCAAGGATATCGCGGGTGAGATCGAGGTGCCCAAGGGCGCCGGCCTGATCATCCGCACCGCAGGGGCCAAGCGCACCCGGACGGAGATCAAGCGCGACTACGAATATCTGATCCGGCAGTGGCAGCAAATCCGCGACCTGACGATGAAGTCGATCGCACCGACCCCGATCTACGAGGAAGGATCGCTGATCAAGCGGTCGATCCGCGACCTGTATTCGCGCGACATCGACGAGATTTTCGTCGAGGGGGCCGAGGGCTACCGCGAGGCCAAGGAATACATGCGGATGCTGATGCCCAGCCATGCCCGCAACGTGAAGCTGTATCAGGACCCCGTCAGCCTGTTCGGTCGCTATCAGGTCGAAAGCTATCTGGGACAGATGTTCAATCCGACCGTGCAGCTGAAATCCGGCGGCTATCTGGTGATCGGCGTGACCGAGGCGTTGATCGCGGTGGACGTGAACTCCGGCCGCTCGACCAAGGAAAACTCGATCGAGGATACCGCGCTCAAGACCAATCTGGAGGCCGCCGACGAGGTGGCCCGTCAGTTGCGGTTGCGCGACCTTGCCGGTCTGATCGTCATCGACTTCATCGACATGGATGAGCGGCGCAACAACTCCGCCGTCGAAAAGCGGATGAAGGACGCACTGAAACCGGACCGCGCCCGCATTCAGGTCGGGCGGATCTCGTCCTTCGGCCTGATGGAGATGTCGCGCCAGCGTCTGCGCCCCGGTATGCTGGAGGCGTCAACGCAGGCTTGCCCGCATTGCCACGGAACCGGCCTTGTCCGCTCGACCGACAGTCTGGGTCTGTCGATCATCCGCGAGCTTGAGGAAGAGGGCGTGCGCCAGCGCTGCAAGGAAATCGTGCTGACCGCGCCGGTCGATGTCGCGAACTACCTGCTGAACTCCAAGCGTGAGCATATCGCCCTGATCGAGACCCGCTATGGCATCGCCATTCAGGTCAATGGTGACGCGCATCTGATCAGCCCGGAATACAAGGTGGAGCGGTTCAAGACGGCCAGCCGCGTCGTCACCGCCGATCCGACTGCGGGTGTGATCCAGATGGACAGTCTGGATCTGGCGGAAGATTATATCGATGAGGCCGAGGAGATCGAGGAGGAAACTCCCAAGCCCGAGGTCAGTGAGGACGATCAGCCCAAAAAGAAGAAGCGCCGTCGGCGGCGGCGGGGCGGTCGTGGTCGCGACAATGAGAACGATACGGAAAATGGTACTGATGAGGAGGATTCCTCGAACGACGCCTCCGACGCGCAGGATAAGTCCGCATCCGGCAAGGATGATGGCGAGGAAGCGAAGCCTTCCCGTTCGCGGTCGCGGTCCCGCACACGCAGCCGCAAATCGGCCGAACCCAAGGAAGACAAGGATGCTTCCGCCACGACCGAGGAGCCGAAGGAGGAGGTAGAGGCCGCCGAAAAGCCCGCCAAACCCGCCCCGAAACCGCGTGCGTCGCGTGCCCGGAAAAAGCCTGCGGAACCCGAAGCGGTCGAAACCACCCCGGTGGCCGAGGTTGCAACCACCGAAGAGGTCGCGCCAGCGATCAGCGAACAGCCGCCCGTGGATGCAGTCGTTGCGCAGGACAATCCCGCAGCGGCAACCGACGCCATTCCCGACGCTCAACCCACGGACGACACAGGCCCGGCGCCGGAGGTGATGCCGGATATGGAAACCCCCGAAGAGGTCGCGACATCGCCGGAGGAGCCGAAGCCCGCCGAACTGCCTGATGCAGCGGCGGAGGACGGCCCGAAGGAAGGCGATTCTAAGGAAGATGAGGATCAGCCGAAGCGACGCGGCTGGTGGGCGCGCACCATCGGCAGCTGATCGAGCAGCCCCCCCCCGATCGCCTGGGCAACAGGTGATCGGGGAATTGCAGATGAGCGCCTTTACCAAAATGCGGACACAAAAAATGCGGGTAGGTTTCCCTACCCGCATTCTCTAGTTCAATCTCTGGGCTGTATCAGTCCCAGAAGCCCTCATCCACGTCGGGCAGTTCTTCGAGCTGCTCTTCGCTCAGACGCGTCACATAGGCGTAGGATTTGTCATCCACGGCGACCAGGCTGACGTCGGAGATCGAGATCATGACATGCTTGTCACCGATGTCGAGGAAGCCACCGACCTCAGCGACGATGCCGATCATCTGACCGTCACGGGACAGCACGATATCCTCGATTTCACCGATGTCGTTCCAGTCGGTGTCAACGTCATCGTAGACATTCGCTGAATCCCACTCGGAATAACCTTCGGAGACGGAATAGACCTCACCACCGGTGATGTCGCGCGAACGGATCAGATCGCCCTGACGCTCGCTCAGGTCCATGCTGCCCATTGCGGTGTGTGCTTCGGCGTGTGCGGCGGTCGCGCCCAGACCAAATGCGAGGGCGGCGGCGGAAACGGATGTGATAATGCGGTTCATAAAAAACTCCTTATTCAGCTTATTGCTGCATTACCAACGATGCGAACAAACCAACGTTCCATAATCGAGCATTTTTCTTTCCATCCCCCCGGGGCCTATCGCCGGATGGATCGGTCACTCCTTCTGCGCGCTATCCGACAGCGACGCCATGAAGCGGGCGATGCGAACAGCGCCCTCAGCGATTGCGGCGCTGGGTCCAGCGTAGGAGAATCGGACGGTTTCGTGCCCCCGGACAGGGTCGAAATCCAATCCCGGCGTCGCGGCGACGCCCTCCTCCGCCAGCAGACGCGCGGTGAAGGTCCGGCTGTCCAGTCCGGTATGGGCGATATTTGCGTAGATGTAGAACGCGCCGTCAGGCGGCGCGATGTCACGCAGACCGGCCTTGGGCAAGGCATCGAGCAGAACCGCGCGGTTGCGGGCATAAACCTTGGCGTTCTCGTCCAGCTCCTGCTCGGCATCCATCGCGTGCAGGGCGGCGATCTGGCTGGCATGGGGCGGACAGATGAACAGGTTCTGGGCAAGACGTTCCAGCACGCGCACATGGCTGTCAGGCACGACCATCCAGCCGATGCGCCACCCCGTCATGGAGAAATACTTGGAAAAGGAGTTGATGACGAAAACGTCGTCGGTCAGTTCCAGCGCGGTGACGGCGCGGCCTTCGTATTCGATACCGTGATAGATCTCGTCCGAGATCAGCGCCACATCCGCCGCTTCACAAGCCTGCACCAGCGCACCCAGCGCGGCGCGATCCAGCATGGAGCCGGTGGGGTTCGCGGGGCTGGCCACCAGCAGCCCGTCAAGATCGGGGGTGATGTCCACCACCGTCGGCTGAAACCGGTTGGCCACGGTCCCCTCGATGCGCACGGCCTGTAAATCCAGCGCGCCCAGGATGTTGCGATAGCTGGGATAGCCGGGATCGGCGATGCCAACCCGCTGCCCCGCGTCGAACAGCGACAGAAAGCTGAGGATGAACCCCGCCGACGATCCCGAGGTCACGACGATCCGCGAGGGTGCCACGTTCACGCCGTAAACTTCACCGTAATGACGTGCGATCCGTTCGCGTAGCGCGGGCAGGCCGAGGGCGACCGTATAGCCCAGGGGCCCGGCCTCCATCGCGTGGTTCAGACCGTCGCGGGCCAGTTTGGGCGCTGGGGTGCCGGGCTGGCCGACCTCCATGTGGATCACGTCCTGGCCGGTCGCCTCCGCTGCGCGGGCGGCCTCCATCACGTCCATCACAATGAAACTATCGACGGCGCTTCTTCTTGATGTCCGCATCGGTGGCCCCTACCCTTTTTCATGAATGGCCCGCCGGTTGTCGCGGGCGCGGGCGGGGGCGTCAAGCCTTCGGCCGCAAGGGGGGAGTATGTTTTCAAGACGTATATTGTTGACCGTCGCGGCACTGGTGATCGCGACAGTACCGGCAAACGCCCAGGGTCTGATCCGCGATGCGCAGATCGAGCGGACGCTGGACAGCATGGTCGCGCCGCTGGTCAGCGCGGCGGGCCTGCCGCCCGGCAGCGTGGAGATCTATATCGTCGATAACCGCGAAATGAACGCGTTCGTCATACCGGGCGGTCGCATGTTCATCCATTCGGGGCTGATCCAGCGGTTGGAGCGTCCCGATATGCTGCAAGCGGTCATGGCGCACGAAATCGGGCATGTGGTGTCAGGGCATATCGCGCAACGTTCGGTCGAGGCGGAGCTGAACTCGCGTGCCTCGCTGGCCGGTATTCTGCTTGGGGTCCTGGCCGGTGCCGCCGGAACGCCCGAGGCGGGCATCTTCATCGCGCGGGGCGCGGCGGGGGCGGCTGCCTCCGGTATGCTGGCCTATTCGCGCAATCAGGAATCGAGTGCGGATCAAAGCTCGATCCGCTTGCTGGAAAGGGCGGGAATCGATCCGACGGCGGCTCTGGACACGCAGAACCTGTTTCGCGGGCAGGAATTGCTTTCCTCGGCGCGAATCGATCCCTATGCGCGATCCCACCCGCTCAGCTCCGACCGCTTGGATTTGATGCGACGCAGCGCGGAAAACTCCCCGATGCGCGGGGCGCGCGTGTCGCCGGCGTTGCAGGATGAATATGACAGGATGCGGGCCAAGTTCGACGGGTTCACATTGTCGCCCCGCACCGCGCTGGACCGGGTCGAGGGCCGCACGGACATGGCGGCGCGCATCCAGCGGGCGGTCGCCCTGCACCGCCTGCCCGCCCCCGCCGCCGCAATAGATGAGATAGACGCGGCCATCGCGATCGAGCCGCGAAACCCCTGGCTGCATGAATTGAAGGGGCAGTTCCTGATCGAGAACGGCGATGCGCAGGCCGCGATTGGTCCGTATCGCCAAGCTGTCGCCCTGGCACCCGATGCGGCCCTGCTGCGCGCGGGTCTGGGTCAGGCGCTGCTTTCGCTCAACACCGATGCCGCGAACCGCGAAGCGTTACAATTGCTGTCGCAGGCCCGCGAAACCGTGGTCGGCACGCCCGTTTCACTGCGCGCCCTGGCGGAGGCATATGCCCGCACCGGCGATAAACCTCGCGCGGCGCTCTACACTGCGGAACGCTATGCGCTGGGCGGCGCGGTCACGGATGCGCTGCGCTTCGCCAGAATTGCCCGCGATGGGTTGCCCAACGGCTCCCCCGGCTGGATAAGGGCCACGGAATTGATGAGCACACTCGAACGAATTCAGGAGCGCAGAGGCGAATGACCGGAACCAACTGGATGACGGGCGCAATCGGCGTCGTGGCTATCGCCGCCCTGGGGCTGGGCCTCTACGGCTTGCGCGATACCGATACGCCTGCCCCCGCTGCCCCGGTGGAGGGAGCGTCCGATCCTGTAAGCGACCTCGACCGCGAGATCCTTCAGGCGGAGATGCGCCGCTATTTGCTGGAAAACCCCGAAATCATCATGGAGCTGGTCAGCGTGCTGGAATCGCGCCAGACTGCCGATGCACAGGCGGTGGAGCAGCAGATGCTGCGTGAGAACGCGGATCAACTGCTCGACGACGGCTATTCGTTTGTTGGTGGCAATCCCGAAGGCGATGTCACGCTGGTCGAATTCCTCGACTATCAGTGCAGCTTTTGCAAACGCGCCCACCCCGAGGTCGCCAGCCTGCTCGCCCAGGATGGCAATATCCGCCTGATCGTCAAGGAGTTCCCGATTCTGGGGCCGGTCAGTGAAACGGCGTCGCGCGCGGCGATGGCGGTGCTGCTCGAACAGGGACCCGACCTTTACGAAACCTTCAACGACGCGATGATGATGTTTCCCGGACGTCTGGACGATGCGATGATCGACCGGTTGGCCGAACGCTCCGGCGTGGATGTCGCGGCGATGCGCGCGCGGATGGACGATTCCGATATCACGCGCCAGATCGCGCAGAACAAGCAGCTGGCCGAACAGTTGCAGATCACCGGCACGCCCACCTTCGTTCTGGGCGATACGATGATCCGTGGCTACCTGCCGGCGGAGCAGATGGCCGATGCGGTACGCTTGACCCGCAGCGCGATGCGTTGAACGCTCTTTCACGCTACGTCACTTAGACGTATAGATCATTTAGGAATGAGCACGATCCACAAATGCACCCCACCTGCGGGTCGGGCAAAAAGATGCGAGGATGCATGGGCACGAAACATGACGCGGATACCGCCTTCATCAAGGCACTGGCAGATCTTCTGAAGGACAGCGATCTGACCGAAATCGAAGTTTCCCGCCGGTTCGGTGAGGATGACAAGCTGGAGGTCCGCGTTTCGCGTCAGACCATCCAGCAGGTCATGACCAGCCAGCCCGCCGCGCCGGTTGCACACAGCCCCGCACCGCAGGTGGCCAGCGCCCCGGCGGCAGCGGCGGAGCCTGCTTCGAACGATCCGGTCGATCATCCGGGGGCCGTAACCTCCCCCATGGTGGGCACGGTCTACCTGCAGGCGGAACCGGGCGCGCCCGCGTTCATCTCCGTCGGGGATACTGTGTCCGAGGGGCAGACCCTGCTGATCATCGAGGCGATGAAGACCATGAACCAGATCCCTTCTCCGCGTGCGGGAAAGGTGACACGGATCGTCGTGGGCGATTCGGAGCCTGTGGAATTCGGCGCTCCCCTCGTCGTGATCGAGTGAGGCCACCATGTTCAAGAAGGTCCTGATCGCCAACCGGGGTGAGATCGCCCTGCGTATTCACCGCGCGTGCAAGGAGATGGGCATTCAGACCGTCGCCGTGCACTCCACCGCTGACAGCGACGCGATGCATGTGCGCATGGCCGATGAAAGCGTCTGCATCGGTCCGCCGCCGGGTGGGCAAAGCTATCTGTCGATCCCCAACATCATCAGCGCGTGTGAGATTACGGGCGCGGATGCGGTGCATCCCGGCTATGGCTTCCTCAGCGAAAACGCCAATTTCTCGCAAATTGTGCATGACCACGGCATCACCTTTATCGGCCCCTCGGCCGAGCATATCAACGTAATGGGTGACAAGATCGCGGCCAAGGACACGATGAAGCGGCTTGGCGTGCCCTGCGTTCCCGGCTCCGACGGGGGTGTGGACACTGTTGAGGACGCGCGGCGCATCGCGGCGGACATGGGCTATCCTGTCATCATCAAGGCAGCCTCAGGCGGCGGCGGACGTGGCATGAAGGTCGCCACCTCAGCCGAGAATATCGACGTCGCCTTCCAATCCGCCCGGTCCGAGGCGAAGGCAGCCTTTGGTGACGATGTCGTCTACATGGAGAAATACCTGCAACTGCCCCGCCACATCGAGATTCAGGTCTTCGGTGACGGCAAGGGCAATGCGGTGCACCTGGGGGAGCGGGACTGCTCGCTGCAACGCCGCCACCAGAAGGTGTTTGAGGAGGCCCCCTCGCCCGTCATCACGGCGGAACAGCGCGCCCGCATCGGCAAGACCTGCGCGGACGCGGTCGCGGCAATCGACTATATCGGCGCGGGAACCATCGAGTTTCTGTATGAAAACGGTGAGTTCTACTTCATCGAAATGAACACCCGCCTGCAAGTCGAGCATCCCGTGACAGAGGCTGTCTATAACGTCGATCTGGTGCAGGAACAGATCCGTGTCGCGGCGGGCCTGCCGATGAGCTTCACCCAGGATGAGCTCAAGCCACTGGGCCATGCCATCGAATGCCGGATCAACGCGGAGAAACTGCCTGCCTTCCGCCCCTCGCCCGGCACGATCAAGACCTTTCATGCGCCTGGCGGGCTGGGCGTTCGGATGGACAGTGCGATCTATGCCGGCTACCGGATTCCGCCCTATTACGACAGCCTGATCGGCAAGCTGATCGTTCACGGGCGCAATCGGGATGAGGCGCTCGCGCGGCTTCACCGTGCGTTGAGCGAGTTCGTGGTCGAGGGGATCGACACCACCCTGCCCCTGTTCGACCATCTGCTGGCGGCACGGGATGTGCAGACCGGCGATTACGACATCCACTGGCTCGAAAAATGGCTTGAGGCGGAATTCGATACCTGATGCATCAGGATGATATGGAAATCACGCCCGCGCTGTTGCTGAATGCGTATGCTGCGGGCGTTTTTCCCATGGCGGAACATCGGGATGGGCAGACCCGCTGGGTCGATCCGCATCGGCGGGGGATCATCCCGCTCGACGGGTTGCACGTTTCGCGATCGCTGCGAAAACGGATCCGTCAGGGCGGGTTCGAGGTGCGCGTCGATACCGCTTTCGAAACTGTGGTCGATGCCTGTGCCAGCCGATCCGAGACGTGGATCAACGATGAGATTCGCGGGCTCTACACCGAATTGCACGATATGCGGCAGGCCCACTCCATCGAATTCTGGCATGAAGGTCGTCTGACCGGGGGGCTATACGGCGTGCGCCTGGGGGCAGCATTCTTTGGCGAAAGCATGTTCAGCACACAGACCGATGCGTCGAAGATCGCGCTGGTCTGGCTGGTGGCGCGCCTGCGCGCGGGCGAATTTCACCTGCTCGACACGCAATTCGTCACCGATCATCTGTTGAGCATGGGGGGCGTCGAAATCGGTCGCAGCGCCTATCGTCGGCGTTTGGCCTATGCGACGCACCGCATCGCGGACTGGAATGCCCTGCCCGAGGACCTGCCCCCGCAGCATGTGCTGGACATCGCCACCGGCTCAACCGTCGTCAGGTAACGTTTCCTCATCAAGAGGTTCGGGCGCCGGATCTTCGACAGGTTCGGAACCGGCGGTGTCGTCCGGCATCGCATCAATGCAATCGGTGACCCAGATATCGTAGCGCGGATGATCCATCGCGTTGAGCGCCGGGCTGGAGGCGATCATCCAGCCGGCAAAGCGGGGGTCTTCCTCACGCGCGTCCTGAATTTCAACAAATGCGTAGGCGTCCTGCGTCTCACCCTCCGCCGGGATGCGGCATGCGTCCAGCAGAATGGACAGACGCTCATAAGTGACCGTCTCCCCCGCCATGACGGGGATGTCCACGGCACGACCCGTCATCTTGTCCAGACCGCGCAACATCGCGCCGACCTGCAATCGGGAGGTGACCGGGCCACGCTCCGGCACGCCATCGACGCCGCCGAAATCGCGCTGGAGATCTTCGAGAATTCCCTGCTCCACCTGTGCGGACGCGGCGGTCGCACTCAGCAAGGTTGCAATCAGGATTTTACGCATGAAAACCGTATCCTTACATAATCCGCTGTCCAATTCCCCCGTCCGTCGCACAGGGCCGGGGCCAGCAGGTCTGTCACGCGATCCAGGAAAGCCGCCCGATCCCCCTCAACCTTCCCCAGAACCGGGACGGCCAGGGTTTCGATCCAGGCGCGCATTCCCGCCGCAACGGGGGTCGGGCGCGGGAGCAGCTCGCATGTCTGAACGTCAAAGCCAGCCTGCCGCAACAGGTCGCTATATTCCGCGGCGGAGGGGAAATACCAGATATCCTTCAGGTCAGCCGCGACTCCGTCTTCGGCCAATGTCGCGATCAGGGCGGTGCGGATCGCGGCGACGTTGCCCATGCCGCCGAACTCCCCCACGAAACGCCCGCCCGGTTTCAGGGCGCGGGCGACCCCCGCCATCACGTCGGCGGGTTGGACCATCCAGTGCAGGGCAGCATTGCTGAAAACGGCGTCGAACGCAGCGTCGAAATCCAGCGCATGTCCATCAACAACCTGCGCATCCAATCCCAGCGCACGCGCGGCGTCGACCATATCCGGGGAACCATCAACGCCGAGCACATCCGCCCCGGCATCGCGCAGCTTGACCGTCAGCGCACCGTCACCGCATCCCAGATCGAGAATCCGCTCACCCGGCATCGGCGCCAGCAATTGCACGACAGGCATTCCAAGGTCGGAGACGAACCGCGCGTTCGAATCGTAGTCGCGGGCCGACCAATCACTCACTTGCACCGGTTCCGAAGCTGATGAGCAGGTCGAGCAGGCTGACCGAACCTTGCGTATTGAGGATTTCATCCCCCGGTTCCAGCATGAATTCCGAACCGCCGGGGGTGAGCGAGACGTAGTTGCCGCCCAGCAGGCCGTCGGCGGAAATCTTCGCGTCCGAATCCTCGGGCACCTGAACGTCGCTGCGCAATGCCAGTGTGGTGACCGCCTGATAGGTCTGCGGGTCCAGAGACATGCTCGACACCGTGCCGATCTTTACGCCGGACATGCGCACATCGGTTCCCGTCCCGATACCCGAGGCAGACCGGAACGCCGCGTCGAGTGTATAGGTGTCACCCCCGCCGCGCATATCCGTCGTCTGCGCCGCATAGGCGAGGAAGCCGCCCGCAGTGACCAGCACGACTGCGCCGATGATCGTTTCCGCTAGATTACTGGCCATTTTATTCCGGGCTCCATGCCTCGTAATCGCCGCGTGCGAGCGGGCGGGTTTCCGGCGTCAGGATTGAGCCGGGGGGGTGGTAGGCAAGGGCGGTGCCGGTCAGGTTCGGCAGATGCGGCTTTTCCCAAACCTTGCGGATCAGCGGCGCCTCGGACGGGGTTTCATCCCATGTGTGATGCAGCCACCCGTGCCATTCGGGCGATACGCGCGTCGCCTCCACGTCACCCTTGTAGATCACCCAGCGGCGCTTTCCGCCGTCCTTTTGGTAATAGACATTGCCGTCGGCATCCTCTCCGACCTTCTCACCGAACCGGGCGGTGAAGATCTGGGTGCCGATGGTGGACCCATGATACCAGGTCAAAAGGCGCAGGATGAAGTTCATGGTGTCGCTCCGCTGGATCGTTGGCAGCATATGTACGTAAACGATGCGGCAACGTCCAGTGGTCAGGCCGATACCGACATGTCTAGCGGGAATGGCCCCGGATGCAGGGGCCATTCCGATAGAGTTGCCGCATTATCCTGCGGTTGCAGGCTCGGCCTTGTCCTTGTCGGAATAGACATAGATCGGCTTGCCATCGCCGTCGATCGCGTCCGGCTTCACCACGACTTCCTCCACCCCTTCCAGGGCGGGCAGGTCGAACATCGTGTCCAGCAGGACGCCTTCGAGGATCGAGCGCAGGCCACGCGCGCCGGTCTTGCGTTCGATTGCCTTCTTGGCGATGGATTTCAACGCCTCATCGGTGAAGGTGAGCTTGGCGCTCTCCATCTCGAACAGGCGCTGGTATTGCTTGACCAGGGCGTTCTTCGGCTCGGACAGGATCGTGACCAGCGCCTCCTCATCCAGATCGCGCAGGGTTGCGATGACCGGCAGACGACCGACGAATTCCGGGATCAGGCCGAATTTCAACAGATCCTCGGGCTCCAGCTCCATGAACAGGTCGCCGATGCCCTTCTCGTCCTTGTCACGCACATCCGCGCCGAAGCCCATGGCGGACCCGCGCCCGCGCTGCGCGATGATCTTGTCCAGCCCGGCGAAGGCGCCGCCGCAGATGAACAGGATGTTGGTCGTGTCCACTTGCAGGAATTCCTGCTGCGGATGCTTGCGACCGCCCTGCGGCGGGACGGAGGCGACGGTGCCCTCCATGATCTTGAGCAAGGCCTGCTGCACGCCCTCCCCCGACACGTCGCGGGTGATGGAGGGGTTGTCGGACTTGCGGCTGATCTTGTCCACCTCGTCTATATAGACGATGCCGCGCTGCGCACGCTCGACGTTGTATTCGGCCGATTGCAGCAGCTTGAGGATGATGTTCTCGACATCCTCACCGACATAACCCGCCTCGGTCAACGTTGTGGCATCCGCCATCGTGAACGGCACGTCGAGGATGCGGGCCAGCGTCTGCGCCAACAACGTCTTGCCGCAGCCCGTCGGGCCGATCAGCATGATGTTGGACTTCGCCAGTTCCACGTCGGTGTTCTTGGACGCATGGTCCAGCCGTTTGTAGTGGTTGTGCACCGCGACGGACAGAACCCGCTTCGCCTGTTCCTGCCCGATGACGTAATCGTCGAGCACCTGACAGATTTCCTGCGGGGTCGGAACACCGTCCGAGGATTTCACGAGGCCGGATTTCGTTTCCTCGCGAATTATATCCGTGCACAGGCCGACGCATTCATCACAGATGAAAACGGTCGGACCCGCGATCAGTTTGCGGACCTCATGCTGGCTCTTTCCGCAGAAGGAGCAATAGAGGGTGTTCTTCGATTCGCCGCCTGATTTGCTCATCGTATTCTCCTCTCACCGGGCTTGGCCTAAGCCGGTGGTCCGTACATTGGAACCTTACCGTTCCGAAATGACAAGGTGTCGGGGCGATTTCGCCCCGGCCCTGTCACATTTTCGTGCCGTCACTTCGGCGAAGGATCACTCCTCCTCCTGCCCGCGCGGCTTGAGAACCTTGTCGATCAGGCCCCATTCCTTGGCATCCTCGGGCATCATGAAGTTGTCACGCTCCAGCGCCAGTTCCACCGTCTCGTAATCCTGCCCGGTATGTTCGACATAGATTTCGTTGAGCCGTTTCTTGAGCTTCTCGGTGTTGCGGGCATGGATCATGATATCCGTTGCCTGCCCTTGATACCCGCCAGAAGGTTGATGAACCATTATCTGGCTGTTGGGCAGCGAGAAGCGCATGTCCTTCGCGCCCGCGGTCAGCAGCAGCGACCCCATCGAGGCCGCCTGACCCACGCAGAGGGTTGAGACCTTGGGCTTGATATATTGCATCGTGTCATAGATCGAGAGGCCCGACGTCACCACGCCACCGGGCGAATTGATGTACATCTGGATCTCGGTCTTGGGGTTTTCCGCCTCAAGCCACAGCAGCTGCGCCACGACAAGAGACGCCATACCGTCATGGACCGGTCCGTTCACGAAAACGATCCGCTCCTTGAGCAATCGAGAGAAAATGTCGAACGCGCGTTCACCGCGGGCCGACTGTTCCACGACCATAGGCACGAGGTTCATGTAGGTATCGATCGGGTCTTTCATGGCCTGTGCCTCATCCTTCGGCTGCGCGGATTGCAACCTTGTCCTTGGGAAAGTCCCGATAGGTGTAATGACGCGCCGGGGGGTCTGCAAGGGCACCTCGGACATGTTGGTCAAAGGCACGTAGGGTAGCGCCCCTGCGGCGGGCAGATATTTGGCCCGGCGATGGCTTGCGGATGCCCTGAGAGAAATCCTTCGTTGACCTTGCCGCCGTGCGGACGAAACTCGTGACAAGTGCAGATCAGCCAAGGAAAGCCCATGCGCCTCGCCCTGATGCAAGCCCCGCCCACCGTCACACCCGCGCGTGCGGTCAAACGCCTGTCCGACGCCGCGGCGGAGGCAAAGGCAAGCGGCGCGGACCTGCTGATGACGCCCGAGATGTATCTGAGCGGCTATACGGTCGGCCGCGCGGCCCTGGATGAACGGGAAAGCGCGCTGGACGCCGGCCTGTGGGCGCAGGCTGCCGGGATCGCGCGAAAGCACGGCATCGCGATACTGGTCGGCGGGCCGGAGGCCGGAGGCTTCAACACCGTCGCTCTGTTCGACGCCACCGGCACGTTGATCACATCCTATCGCAAGACGCATCTTTACGGCGATGTGGACCGCGCGCAATTCGTCGCAGGGGATGCCTTGTCCGAGGTCTTCGACTTTTGCGGATTGCGCTGCGCGCTGGCAATCTGTTTCGACATCGAGTTTCCCGAACTGGCCCGCAGCCTGGCCCGGCGCGGGGCGGAGGTGTTGCTGGTTCCGACCGCAAACATGCATCCCTATACCGGCGTCGCCACGCGGCTGGTGCCCGCACGGGCCCACGAAAACGGTCTGGCCATCGGCTACGCCAATTTCACCGGCCCCGACGGCATGTTCGACTATTGCGGGCTGAGCTGTATCGTGGGACCGGATGGTGAGGATCTGGCCCGCGCGGGGGATGCAACGGGCTTGGTCCTCGGCAATATAGACCGGGACGATGTGACGCGGGTCCGCGGCGATCTCGATTATCTCTCCCAGACCCGGACGGAGCTCTACGAATGAGCCCAAATACCGTAACCGCATTCGGTCCCGATTTCCCGTTTTCCTACGACAAGTGGCTGGGCCACCCTGCCGGGCTGGGGGCCGTACCGGCAAAGATGCACGGGGCGAAGGTCGCGGTGATCGGCGCGGGCATGGCGGGCGTTACCGCGGCTTACGAATTGATGCGCATGGGTCTGCATCCCGTCATCTATGAACCGGGCCAGATCGGGGGGCGTCTGCGCTCACAGCCCTTCGTCGGGCAGACGGATATCGTGGCGGAACTGGGCGGGATGCGGTTCCCGAAATCGTCGCGGGCTTTTTACCACTACGTCAACAAGCTGGGGTTGAAGACGCGGCCCTTTCCAAACCCGCTGACCCCGGCCGCAGGTTCGACGGTGATCGAGATCGAGGGCCGCAGGCACTATGCCGAAACGCTGGACGATCTGCCCGACCTCTACCGCGAAGTGGCCGAGGCCTACGATTCCGCACTGGAGGAAGGGGCAAGGTTCTCGGACCTGAAGGCGGCGATCGCGGCCCGCGATCCGGCCCGGATCAAGGCGATCTGGGACCCGTTGGTCGCCGCGTGGGATGAGCGGACCTTCTACGATTTCGTCGTGTCCTCGGATGCGTTTCAAAAGCTGTCCTTCCATCATCGGGAGGTCTTCGGACAGGTCGGTTTCGGCACCGGCGGCTGGGACAGCGACTTTCCAAACTCGATGCTGGAGATTCTGCGCGTAAACCTGACCGAACTGGACGAGAATCAGCACATGATCGCGGGTGGTGCGGCGCAGGTGCCGCAGGGGCTGTTCGCCCATTCGCCCGTGCGCCCCGTGCACTGGCCCCACGGTACGTCACTGAAATCTTTGCACAATGGTGCCCCCCGCCCGGGTGCGGCGAAGATCTTCCGCGACGATTCCGGCAGGCTGTCCGTCACGGATGTCTGGGGCAGCACGCAGACATTCGAGTCGATGATCGTCACCTGTCAAAGCTGGCTGATGACCACCGCCATCGACACGCAGGAGGAGCTTTTCTCACCCAAATTGTGGATGGCCCTGGACCGGACCCGCTACATGCAAAGCTCCAAGACCTTCGTGATGACGGACCGGGCGTTCTGGCGGGATCGGGACGCGGACGGGCGCGAAGTCATGTCCATGACCCTGACCGACCGGCTGACGCGGGGCACCTATTTGCTGGATCAGGGTGAGGGGCGGCCCGGCGTGATGTGCCTCAGCTATGCCTGGATGACCGACGCGCTGAAGATGTTGCCCCTGCCGACTGAAAAGCGCGTCGCACTGGCCCTGGGCGCGTTGGAGAAGATCTATCCCGACGTGGACATTCGCGGCCACATCATCGGCGATCCCATCACGGTCAGTTGGGAGGCGGACCCCAATTTCCTCGGCGCGTTCAAGGGCGCCCTGCCCGGCCATTACCGATACAACCACCGGATGTATTCCCATTTCATGCAAGACCGCCATGCCCGCGCCGAAAAGGGCGTCTTCCTGGCGGGGGACGATGTCAGCTGGACACCCGGCTGGGTCGAGGGAGCAGTATCCACCGCCCTCAACGCCGTGTGGGGTGTGATGCATCATCTGGGCGGCCAAACGGAACGCAACAATCCCGGTCCTGGCGACTGTTGGAAGGATTTGGGTCCGGTCGAATTGGGAAACTGAGTTAAAAATATATTTGTAAAAAAAGATACAGAATTCGGAGGAGACTTGGGGTAATATAACCCTGAATATAGGAGGTATTCCATGATATATTCTACTCGAATTGCATCTATTGGATCGTGTTTTCTCCTCTTATCTGCCTCAACTTGCATTCTTCCCGACCCCGAGAATGACCAAGTTACCGAAGAATTCTCGCAGTCGCTGCAAACTGGAATTGAGACAGGTCAGCAGGCCATGGCCACGACTTGCAATGCAATTGCCGCCGCAGCTGATCTTTCCGCGATCATCGCGCCGCTCATTCCGCAGATGGGTGCAATCGCTGCGGGCACCCAAGCTGCCAATATGGTTTGCGAAGGATTGGCAGTGGCCTTCGCGGATTCTGGCGGCGCGATTGCGGGCAATTCTCTCACCGTGGAAATCGACGGCAACGCGGTCGAAGTCTTCCTGTTGCGGTAATGGCGACGCGCGCGACCATTCTGATGGTGATCTGCGTTCTGCTCGGCACCGGGCCTTCGTTTGCGCAGGACATAGATCCCATCAAAATTGATGTGGTGATCCCGGCTGGCCTCGATCATCTCGCGGGTGACACGCATGATGTCTTCGAAGTCATCAACACGATTGTGTCGGAAACCTTCTGTGACGGCACGTGTGTGACCCTCATGCCCATCGTGCATCTGGACAGTACCCTGCAGCTTGGACGCACTTTGCAAACAGCTGAGCATTTCACAGAGCCGCGGCACGATCTGCTCACGCTCGAAATCGTCGAGAAGATTGCGGGCTGTCCAAAACTCGGCGACGAAACCATGAGGATGTCCATCAGAACGTTCGATGGCTGTGCGGTCCAAAATTCAGGAAGTTATCTGATCGGCCAAAGGTTGGACTGTGCATCGCAGGTACATCCCAAGAATGATATCTGCCGGACCTTCGCGGCCCGCCTGATCCTTCATGAGCTGCTACACAGTCACGGCGTGGATCACGTTACTCAATTCGACCAGTCGAGTCGATTGATGTACGGGCTGGTCCCGGTGCCGAGCCGACGCCTGAAATACGAACCATTCCTGGTTACCCACCATATGGTTGGCGACATCAGGACCTATTGATTGAAGGGCCAAGGTTTTTCGCTATGTCGGGAGACAACCCTGCCCGAGACCCGAAGATCCGTTCCCACCCAACGCACGTTAACCTTTCGCCACCTCTGGCAAACCTGCCAGCCGCTTGCCATTGCGATGCCAGTCACATGCGCACCTGTGCATAATCGCATTTATCAATCAAAAGGGCGCCCCCCGGATTATCTGGAGGACGCCCTTTCCTATTCGAAACGGAGAGGATTACTCCTCGTCCATGTCCTCGATCGCCTTTTGAAGCTCGTCCTTGGTGACGGTCTTCTCCTCGATCTTGGCCTGCTCCAGGATGTGATCCACAACCTTGTCCTCGAACAGGGGTGCGCGGATTTGCTGCAGCGCTTGCTGGTTGGACTGGATGAAGTCGAAGAACGCCTTTTCCTGGCCGGGATATTGCTGCGCCTGACGGAACACCGCCTGTTGCAGTTCCTGATCGGAGACCTGGATTTCCTGCTTCTGACCGACCTCGGCAAGCAGCAGGCCGAGGCGGACGCGGCGGGTTGCCAGCGTGATGTGCTCCTCGGTCGGCTCGATCTTCTCGTGGTTGTGGCCCTCGACCTCGGGGTTTTCCTCATGCCAGAGCTGATGCGCGATCTGCTGCGCCTCGGAGTCCAGCATCGAGGGCGGCAGATCGAAGTCCACGGCCTTGTCCAGCGCATCCAGCAGATTGCGCTTGGTCACGGTGCGCGCGGCATTGGCGTATTCGGCGGCCAGTCGTTCGCGCAACTGGCCCTTCAGCGCCTCAAGGTCCTCGGCACCATATTTCGTCGCCAGCTCGTCATTGACCTCGGCCGGCTTCGGCTCGGACACGGCCTTGATGGTCACGTCGAACACGGCGGCCTTTCCGGCCAGGTTCGGGGCCTGATAGTCCTCGGGGAAGGAAACCTCGACGGCTTTCTCTTCACCTTCCTTCGCGCCCACCAGCTGCTCCTCGAAACCGGGGATGAACTGGCCGGAGCCGAGCACCAGCGGGAAATCCTCGGCGGAGCCGCCTTCGAATGCCTCACCGTCGATCTTGCCCACGAAATCCATCGTGACCTGATCGCCGTCCTTCGCCTTGGAGCCCTTGCGCCGCTTCTCGAAGTTCTGGGCAGTGGCGGCGAGGTTGTTCAGCGCGTCGTCCACGGCCTCATCATCGACGGTGGCAGTCATCTTCTCGACCGTCAGGGACGCAAAATCGACCTCGGGGATTTCGGGCAGTTTTTCGTAGGACACATCGACGACGACATCGTCGCCCTCTTTCCAGTCCTCGTTCTTCATCGTGACGTTGGGCTGCATGGCGGGGCGATCGCCGGTGGAGTCGAAATGCGACTTCAGCGCCTCGTCGATCCCTTCCTGCATCGCCTCGCCCAGAACGGACTTGCCGAACTGTTTTTTCAGCAGCGCCTTGGGGACCTTGCCCTTGCGAAAGCCCTTCATCTGTACTTCGGGACGTGCCGCTTCGAGCTTTTCGTCCACCTTGGCTTCCAGCTCGGACGCCGACATCGTGATCTCGTAGCCCCGCTTCAGGCCTTCGTTCTGGGTCTCGTTGACCTGCATTCGTCTCACCTCAGTCTATGCCCACAGGGGGCGTCACATCTTGTTCCGGCGGCCCGTTGGTGCGGGCGAAGGGACTCGAACCCCCACGCCTTGCGGCACCAGAACCTAAATCTGGCGTGTCTACCAATTCCACCACGCCCGCATCGGGCCGTAATCCGCTGAAGTTTCCTTCGCGAAATCCGGCCTCGGATAGCAGAGCGCCGGGGGGGACGCTAGGGGGAATTGGCGCTGAGCCGCCGCAGAACCGCCGGGATCTGCTCCGGCAGGTCCTCCGCGATCAGGCCGGGGCCGAATTCCAGGGCACATTCCGTATGCAGCCAGGCCGCCGTGGCAGCGGCCTCATGCGGGGTGTCGCCCCGGGCGAGCAGACCTGCGATCATGCCCGAAAGCACGTCCCCCGAACCCGCAGTGGCCAGCCACGGCGCCGCACGGGCGTAAACGGCGGGGTTGAGGCTGACGCGCCCGTCCGGATCCGCGACAACGGTGCCCGGTCCCTTCAACAAGACGGTACATCCGGCGCGTGCGGCGGCGGCGCGCGCCGCATCCATTCTGGAAAAGGCCGGGCCGCGCGCAGGCATCGCATCGAGCCGGTCGGCGATGTCGGGAAACAGGCGCGCGAATTCGCCCCCATGGGGTGTCAGGACGCATCTGTCATGCAGCATCGCGAACAATTCCTGCGGAGCGTCGGCAAAGGCGGACAGGGCGTCAGCGTCCAGCACCGTGCCACGCGAAGCGGCCAACGCCACCGGCACCAGATCACGCGCGCGATCCCTGCCAAGACCGGGGCCGAGGCACAGGGCCTTGATCCGCTCATCCGTCAGCATCTCCTCCAACCCACGGGCATCACGGATGGCGTGCAGCATGATCGCGTCGAGATGCGCGGCATTCTCGATCAACGCGGCGGGCGGAGGGGCGACCGTGACCAGCCCTGCCCCGATGCGAAGCGCGGCCCGCGCCGACAGCCGGGCCGCGCCCCCCTTCCCGACGGAGCCTGCGGCGACCACGGCATGACCGTGCGAAAACTTGTGCCCTCCAGCCGTTTTGCCCAAGGGGACTTGCCCCCGTTTGAGGGTATCCTCACCGATCACAGTGGCGGGAACGGTTTCATGCGGATGATCGAGGCCAAGCGGCTGGACGCTCAGCCGTCCGCAATGCGCCGGTCCGTCCGAAAGGTAATGCCCCGGTTTGGCCCGGTGGAACGTGACCGTCAGATCGGCCCGCACCGCACGCCCGAGCGGACGCCCACTGTCCGAGCACAGACCCGTCGGCAGATCCACGGAAACGATTCGGCAGCGGTCGTGGGGCTTGAGTTCGCCGGGCTTATATTCATTGAGGAATTTCACCGTAGCCTCGATTGCGCCCTGCAAGGGACGGGTGGCACCGATGCCCAGAATCGCATCGACGATAAGGTCGTATTCCCCGCGCAGGTCAGTGAACAGGGATGCGGGCTGAACGAGCGCGGCATCGGTCCAACGTTGCGCGTTGATCGCGGCATCCGGGGGCAGTTTCGCAACCTCGCCATATGCGAACAAAGTCACGTCCCAGCCCCGGTCGCGCAGCAGCCGCGCCACGACGAACCCGTCCCCGCCATTGTTACCCGGTCCGCACAGCACGGCGGCCCTGCCCGGGGTCACTGCGAAATGCGGCCAGTGTTCCAGCACCGCCGCGATCACGCCGCGTCCGGCCCGTTCCATCAGATCAAGTCCAGTGACGCGGCCATTGTCGATTGCTGCCCGCTCCACGGCGCGCATCTGGTCGGCGGTCAGGAGTTCGGGCATGGTGCTTCCTTCTCAAATCGCCCGGTTTTCAGGCACATTGCATAAACTTTGTGCAGAAACTCGGGAATCGACAAATGGACGTGTCGCCTCATTTATCACAGGATTGAAATGCCAGACGCCCGGTGTTTGGTATCCGTTCAAAGAACCGTCGTAGAGGACCCTACCCATGAAGAAGATCGAAGCGATCATCAAACCCTTCAAACTCGACGAGGTGAAAGAGGCGCTTCAGGAGGTCGGCATTCAAGGCCTCTCCGTGATCGAGGCAAAGGGTTTCGGTCGGCAGAAGGGTCACACCGAACTGTATCGCGGCGCGGAATACGTCGTGGATTTCCTGCCCAAGGTTAAGATCGAGGTCGTGATCGACGACGCGATGGTAGACCCCGCGATCGAGGCGATCGTGAATGCAGCCAAGACCGGCAAGATCGGTGACGGCAAGATTTTCGTGATGGACGTGACCCACGCCATTCGTATTCGGACCGGAGAAGAGGGCGCCGACGCGCTCTGATCTCCGACGCAACCCCCCCTAAGAATAAAGCTGAGAGGAAAACCGATGAGTGCAAACTCCGATCTCGTGAAGATGATCAAGGATGAGGATATCGCCTATGTCGATATTCGTTTCACCGACCCGCGCGGCAAATTGCAGCACGTGACCGTGGTCAGCGATCTGGTCGATGAGGACTTCCTCGAAGAAGGCTTCATGTTCGACGGCTCGTCCATCGCGGGCTGGAAGGCGATCAACAATTCCGACATGAAACTGATGGCGGACGTGTCCAGCGCATATCTCGACCCGTTTTATGCCGAGAAGACGCTGTGCGTGCACTGCACCGTGGTTGAGCCGGACACCGGCGAGATCTATGACCGCGACCCGCGCGGCACCGCGGAGCGGGCCGAGGCATACCTGAAATCCTCCGGCATGGGCGACGTGTTCTATTGCGGCCCCGAGGCGGAATTCTTCATCTTCGACGACGTGCGCTACTCCGTCGCGATGAACAAGGTGTCCTTCGAGGTCGATGCGGTCGACGGCGCATGGAACACCGATGCCCAGTACGAAATGGGCAATACCGGCCACCGTCCGGGCATCAAGGGCGGCTACTTCCCCGTGAACCCGGTCGATCCCGCACAGGATCTGCGCTCGGAAATGCTGTCCACCATGAAGCGGATGGGCATCAAGGTCGACAAGCACCACCACGAGGTCGCGTCGAACCAGCACGAGCTGGGCATGATCTTCGACTCGCTGACCAAGCAGGCCGACAACCTTCAGAAATACAAGTACGTCATTCACAATGTGGCCGACGCCTATGGCAAGACGGCGACCTTCATGCCCAAGCCGATGGCAGGCGACAACGGCACCGGGATGCACGTGAACATGTCGATCTGGAAGGACGGCAAGCCGCTGTTCGCAGGCGACAAATACGCGGACCTGTCGGATGAGGCGCTGTATTTCATCGGCGGCATCCTCAAGCACGCGAAGGCGCTGAACGCCTTCACGAACCCGTCCACCAACTCCTACAAGCGTCTGATCCCCGGCTTCGAGGCGCCGGTCCTGCGTGCGTATTCCGCCTCCAACCGTTCGGGCTGCGTGCGTATTCCGTGGACGGAAAGCCCCAAGGCAAAGCGTGTCGAGGCCCGCTTCCCCGATCCGTCCGCCAACCCGTATCTGTGCTTCGCAGCGCTGCTGATGGCCGGCCTGGACGGCATCGCCAACAAGATCGATCCCGGCGAGGCGAACGACAAGGATCTCTACGACCTGCCCCCCGAGGAACTGGCCGAGATCCCGACCGTCTGCGCCAGCCTGCGTGAGGCGCTCGACGAGCTTCAGAAGGACTATGAATTCCTGACGGCGGGCAACGTCTTCAGCAAGGAACAGATCGACGCCTATTGCGATCTGAAATGGGAAGAGGTCTATGCCTACGAGCACACGCCGCACCCGATTGAGTACAAGCTGTACTACTCCTGCTAATTCATTGAAATCGAAACGAAAGGGCGTCCCACGGGGCGCCCTTTTACGTTAGCAGCGCCCGAACCTGATCCCCGCCTTTATACGCGCGCTGTACGGGCGGCAGATCGTCGAACGCGGCGAGCAGCCCGGTGCGCTGCGCCGTGTTCAACCCAGCCAGCGGGCAGATATCCGTCTTGATGCTGAAAACGATCGCGCCGGTTTGCGACAACCTGACCAGGCTCTGCCGTTCGACACGGATGTAGGGTTCACCGGACCAGTCCACACGCTTTTCCTCATATTCCAGACGGGGATGAAACAGGTCCGCATCCGGGTAGATCAGCCAGTTCGCCCGCCACAGGGGCTGTTCCACGCGGATCGCATCGAAAAGCCGCTGCACCCGCCGGGCCAGATCGCCGGCATAAAACGGCACAGGCTCGTGGATCGCGCCCAGCGGACGGCCCAGCTTTTGCGACAGCGTCCAATGGGACGGGAAGCACAGAACGCCGTCGGTCAGCACCCAGTCGTCGCCCTGATGTTCCTCGCCCTGACGTTGCAGGATCAGCAGATCCTCCTGAACCTGGCGCGCGGCACGGATCAACGGATGATCGCCGTCCGGCGGTATATCCACGCCCAGCGTCCGTCCAACCAGTTCGCACACCTCGACCGAGGGCGCCATGTCATCGCCACAGCCGAAAACCTGCTCGCGTCTTGTGTCGATCAGGTGGTTTCGCAATGCCATCTGATCCGCATGACACGCATCGCGCTGCAACCAGTCATGCGGGTCGAGCGGTTGCACCCCGGGATTGCGGCGTGTGGCGGGCTTCATCCACGGGGTTTGCACGGGATGTTGCAAGATCAATGGCATGGCGCAGGTTCAGCCCCTCGGCGCGTCGTCGAATCGGACCGACAAGAATGCGGGGTCTTGCTCGACCTCCAGCATTTCGACCGCCAGTTGCAGCGCCTGTGCCGTTGCGAGACACCCGTTCCTGCTGGCCCGTTCGTGCGCGCACAGCAAGTCATTCCGCAACTTTTCAAGAACCGGTACATGCGTCGGCTGAGGCAAAGCGTTCGGGTGCCGTGACTGTTCCAAGGTTGATCCTTCGCAGATTTCACGAAGAAGCGTAGTCCATTACGTCAGTCTGACAACGAATTTGTGATATCAGGCCACCTTTTGTTGATTTTCCACCTTTAACTGATTTCATCATGCAAACGCACGGCCTTCTGAAGTAACGCGACTTGGGCGTTGGCGGATGCGATCTGTCCAACGGATCGGGGCCGTGCCTAAATGGCCCGATGAATCAGCAATAAACGGGGATGTCATGGCGACAGAAAAACTGACGTTCGAGGGGCATACGGGGCAAATGCTGGCCGCGCGACTGGATCGCCCCGAGGGGCCGCATCTGGCGACGGCGATCTTTGCCCACTGCTTCACCTGCTCCAAGGACATTCCCGCGGCCCGCCGAATCGCGGCCCGGCTGGCGCAGGAGGGCATTGCCGTCCTGCGGTTCGACTTCACCGGGCTGGGGCATTCCGAGGGTGAGTTCGCCAACACGCATTTTACGTCGAATGTCGAGGATCTGCGACTGGCGGCCCGTCATCTGAGCGGCATGGGAATGGCCCCCAACCTGCTGATCGGGCATTCGCTGGGTGGGGCAGCCGTTCTGGCCGCCGCACCCGATATCGTCAGTGCCAAGGCGGTCGCCACCATCGGCGCGCCTGCCGATCCGCACCACGTCACCGTCAATTTCGGAAACCAGATCGAGGAGATCGAGCGAACCGGTCAGGCGCAGGTCGATCTGGGCGGACGCCCGTTCACGATCCGGCGCGAATTCCTCGACGATGTGAAGGCCGCGCGTCTGACCGAGGCGATCAGTAAGATGAAACGCGCGCTGCTGATCCTGCACGCGCCCGGTGATAGCGTGGTTGGTATAGACAACGCATCGGACCTGTTCATGGCCGCGCGCCACCCCAAGAGCTTCGTGACGCTCGACGGGGCAGACCACCTGCTGACACGGGGCGAGGATGCCGAATACGCGGCGGAGGTCATTGCAAGCTGGGCCGCGCGCTATATCGACCTGACCCCGCCTGCCAGACCCGCTGGCGCGCCTGACGGGATCGTGCGGGTTTCAGAGGCGGACCCGGACGGCTTCCTTCAGGACATCAACGCCGGGCCCCGGCATCATATTCTGGCGGATGAACCCAAATCCCATGGCGGGACCGACCGTGGACTGACGCCCTATCAGCTGCTGGGGGCCGGGCTGGGGGCCTGTACCTCGATGACCCTTCGCATGTATGCGCGGCGCAAGGGGCTGGCCCTGTCGCATGTCTCGGTGGATGTGACGCATGACAAGATCCACGCGGCGGACTGCGCGGCCTGTCCCCAGACCGATGCGCGCATCGACCATCTGCATCGCGTCGTCCGGCTGGAGGGCGATCTGAGCGAGGCCGAACGTGCCAAATTGCTGGAAATCGCGGACAAATGCCCGGTCCACCACACGTTGAAGGCGCAGGCCCATATCACCACGCAGCTTGCAGATTGAGGCGTGGCGCGCCACGCTGGCCCCATGCACGAAACCACGCTCAACATTGACGGCCAGCCGACCCGCCTAACCCACAGCGGGCCGGAGGGGGCGCCGGTTCTGGTGTTCCTGCACGGCTTTCCCGAACATGCCCTGGCCTGGCGGCAGGTGATGCGGGCGCTGCCGGAATATCGCTGCTTCGCCTTCGACCAGCGGGGCTTTGGTATCAGCCGCAATCCCGCGCCCGATCTGAATGGCTTCGCGATGAAGCACCTGCTGGCCGACCTGTTGGCGGTGATCGAGCATACCGGACAGGACCGGATCACGCTGGTCGGGCATGACTGGGGGGCCGCCGTCGCCTATGCCGCTGCATTTGCAATGCCGGACAGGATCGAGGCGCTGATCGTGATGAACGGGGTGCATCCGATCTGCTTTCAACGCGCGCTAAGTGCGGGAGGACCGCAATCCACCGCCAGCGCCTATATCGACTGGCTGCGCGAACCCGGGGTTGAGGACGTTCTGCGTGCCGATGATTTCGCCCGGCTGTCAGGGCTGTTCGCGGCCAATATGGACATGGGCTGGATGGATGGCCCGACCCGCGACCTCTATGTGCGTGAATGGTCCCGTCCGAACGCGGTGGAGGGGATGGTGAGCTGGTATCGTGCCTCTCCGGTGGAGGTGGCACCCCTGGGCCAGCCCCGCCCCCTGCCCGACTGGGCGCAGGCGGACCTGCGCGTGACCATGCCGCATTTGCTGATCTGGGGCGCGGGCGACACGGCCCTGTTGCCCGAAGCGACGCACGGGCTGGACGAGCTGTGTGACGATCTGACCCGCGTGTCGTTTCAGGACTGCGATCACTGGCTGCACCACCAGCGACCGGCGGATGTGGCGCAAACCATGCAGGATTGGCTGCGCAAAGGTTGAGCCAGCTGTTTTCGTCAGGTCACGCTAGCCGCCGGGCGGGCTTTTGCGCCGCCCGCATATCGCGCAGCCGCTTGTCGTGTTCCACCTGACACACCATAAGAAGGGGGCACCAACGACCAGTCACGTTCGGGAGAATGAAGCATGGAAGACACCTTGAGCATCACGGACGCCGCGATCTGGCTGCCGGCGCTGGCGATCCTGGTCCTGCTATTTGTATCCGCCTTCTTTTCCGGTTCCGAAACTGCACTGACAGCGGCGAACCGTGCCAAGCTGCACGGGATGGAGGGGGAAGGCTCCGCGCGCGCGCTGCATCTGAAGGAAGATTCCGAGCGTCTGATCGGGGGCATCCTGCTGGGCAACAACCTGGCCAACATTCTGGCGACCTCGCTGGCGACCGCTTTGTTCACGACGTTGCTTGGCGAAAACGGGGTTGCGGCGGCCACGCTGATAATGACCGCGCTGGTCCTGATCTTTGCCGAGGTTCTGCCCAAGACCTATGCCATCATCAATCCTGAGAGGATGGCCGCCTTCGTCGCGCTGCCTATCGGGCTCATCGTCAAGATTCTGGCCCCCGTCGTCAATTTTGTGCGTTTCATCGTGCGGGTAACATTGCGGATCTTCGGCGTGCCGACCGATCCGGAGGCGCAGATCATGGCCCATGAGGAAATCGCGGAGGCGATCACCCTTCACGCATCCGAAGGGACCGTGGAAAAGGACGATCGCGACCGCCTGCTCGCCGCGCTCGACCTGAAGCTGCGCACCGTAGAGGAGATCATGATCCACCGGCGCAATATCGAGATGATCGACGCCGAATTGCCGCCGGAGCAGATCCTCGACACTTGCCTCCGCTCCCCCCACACCCGCATTCCGGTGTTCCGCAACGAGCCGGAAAACATTGTCGGCGTGATCCATGCAAAGGACTTGCTGCGCGCGGTGGACAAGCTGATCCGTGGTGAGGGTGGCCTGAGCGCGCTGGCCAATTTCGATGTGATGGACGTGGTGATGGAACCGTGGTTCGTCCCCGACGCCACCACACTGGACGACCAGATGCGCGCGTTCCTGCACCGCCACAGCCATTTCGCACTGGTGGTCGATGAATACGGCGCCCTGCAAGGATTGGTGACGCTGGAGGATATTCTGGAGGAGATCGTTGGTGACATCACCGATGAGACCGATGTGGAGGTCGAGGGTATCGAGCGTTTCGCAGACGGAACCGTGTTGGTCGAGGGCACGATGAGCATCCGCGACCTGAACCGCGCAACCGATTGGTCCCTGCCCGATGAGGAGGCGAACACCATCGCCGGGCTGGTCATCCACGAGGCGCAGACGATCCCCACCACGGGTCAGGTCTTCTCGTTCGGCGGATTCCGCATCGAAGTGGTGGAGCGGGAGCGCAATCGTCTGCACAAACTGCGCATTCGCCCGCTGTAACCTTTGCCCGCATTCACAAGACGCAATTGGGCTGCCGGCGTCGTGGCCTAAGTGAGGCCGCCTGGCCCGGCCCTAAAGACATAGCCGAACGCTCCACCGGCCAGCGTCGCGCGCCTCACTAGCGCCCGCGGAACAGGCCACCCAGGACGCCCCGCGTGATCTGACGCCCCATTTGCGTGCCGAGCTGACGGGCGAGGGATTTTCCGAACGTTTTCGCGACGCTGTCCGAGCGGGAGCGGCTGCCGCCGGTCTTCACCGATCCTGGGCTGTAGCGACGCCCGCTGTTATATTCACGAGAGGTCGGCGCGCTGTGACTGCCGCGATAGGATCGGTCGGGCGCGGGTGCCTCGACTGGCTCCTCCTCCGCCTCGACTGCGGACTCGGCGCGTTTTCTCAGGATCTCGAACGCGCTTTCCCGGTCGAGCGCCACATCGTATTTCGCCCCCAGCGCCGAGGCCGCCATCACGCCGCCGCGCTCCACATCGGTAATCGGCCCCATGCGTGAGGATGGTGGCCGTATCAGCGTGCGTTCGGCAATGCCGGGTACGCCCTTCTTTTGCAGATAGCTGGTGACAGCCTCACCTATCCCAACCTCGCGGATGGCATCCTCGGTATCGAAGCGGGGATTGGGGCGGAACGTGTCGGCGGCGGCGCGCAGGCCCTTTTGATCGCGCGGCGTGTAGGCCCGCAGGGCGTGCTGTACGCGGTTGCCCAGCTGGCCCAGGATGTCAGGCGGTATGTCATCGGGGTTCTGCGTGACGAACCAGACGCCGACCCCCTTGGACCGGATGAGACGGGCCACCTGTTCAACCTTGTCTATCAGCGCGTCCGGAGCGTCGTCGAACAGCAGGTGCGCCTCGTCGAAGAAGAACACGAAACGCGGCTTGTCGGGATCCCCGACCTCGGGCAATTGCTCGAACAGTTCGCTTAGCAACCACAGAAGGAAGGTCGCGTAAAGCCCCGGCGCCTGCATCAACCTGTCCGCGGCCAGCACGTTGATCCGCCCGCGACCGTCCGCGTCGAGCGCGATCATGTCATCGAGGTTGAGCGCGGGCTCGCCGAACAGCAACGCGCCGCCCTGATTTTCCAGCACCAGCAACCGGCGCTGAATGGTCCCGACCGAGGCGCGCGAGACATTGCCGTAGCGCAGGCTAAGCTCGGACCCATTCTCCCCCACCCACACCAGAAGTGCCTGCAAATCCTTCAGATCCAGCAGCGCAAGCCCCTGTTCATCCGCGACGCGAAACGCGATGTTGAGGACCCCCTCCTGCGCCTCGCTCAGCTCCAGCAGACGGGCCAGCAGCAACGGCCCCATCTCCGCGACGGTGGTGCGCACGGGATGGCCTTTCTCACCGAACATGTCCCAGAAGGTGACCGGAAAGGCCGCATACTCGTATGGGTCGAGGCCGATGGTGCCTGCGCGTTCCATCAGATTGGCGTGCATGGGCGCCGATGCCGATCCGGGCTGGCACAAACCGGCCAGATCGCCCTTCACGTCGGACAGGAAGACCGGCACGCCCGCAGCCGAAAACCCCTCGGCCAGGATCTGCAACGTCACCGTCTTTCCCGTACCTGTGGCCCCCGCAATCAGGCCATGGCGGTTGGCGTATTTCAGTTTCAGCAGTTGCGCCTGATCCTGTGCCGGACCACCGCCGCCGGTAAAAATACTGTCGTTCATCATGCTCTCCTGCCGCTGCGGTGTCGGGGCAGATTACAGGTTCGGGCCGCTCAGGCCATTGCCAAATCGCGTCGCACAGCTTCGTGACAGGGTTTGCGTACACGGCCTATTGACGGGTTCGCATTCATTACGTAGCGTTCATTCATGACAACGGTACGCCCGGTCTGACAGGGATATAACCGCGAAACGCGGATGTGGAAAAGGACACCCGATCGGGTGTCCTTTTCTCGTACTGGACTAGGTGTATACTACGGCAATGGCATCGCGTTGACAGCGCATGGCTTAGCTGACAGGTCTTTGCGGCGAGAGCCTGTCCGGTGGGCGCACGCAGCGTATATCGGTCGGCACGATTGGCCATAGGCCTGAGTGATAATTGGTTTGACATAAAACGGGGTCCGACATGACTTTTCGCGCCATCGCTATAACAGCACTTCTGTGCTCCCTGGGCACAGGCACCTTCGCCCAGGACGGCCCGACCACCGGCTTTTCCGCACCAGCGCCTGCGCCTGCGCCCGCTCCGGCCCCCGCGCCAGAGCCGGAGCCGGAACCGGAAGCCCCGGCGACCCCCGCGGTGGAGCGGACGGGCGGCGTTCCCGATACGGTGGTGAACCAGTTCAACGATTGGGAACTGCGCTGCGTGGGCGATACGGATGAATGCATCCTGTTCCAGATCGCGAACAACGATCTGGGTCGGCCCGCCGCCGAATTCTCGCTGCTCAAGCTGGCAGCCGGCTCCCCCGCTGCTGCCGGGATCACGGCGGTATTCCCGCTGGGCGTCATCCTGCCCGAGGGCGTGGTGTTTCGCGTCGATCAGGGCCGTGCCCAGCAATTCCAGTACAGCTTTTGCGTCGAAAGCGGCTGCGTCGCACGCTTCGGCCTGAACCAGGGTCAGGTGGACGCGATGAAGGCCGGCAACAACCTGACGCTGACCGTGTCCGCGATCAACGTACAGGAAAACCCGATCGAGTTGACGATCAGTCTGGCGGGCTTCACCGCCGCCTACGCGGCACTGCAGTAGAAACCGGAAACCATCATTCGAGGGAAAGGGGCGCTGCGGCGTCCCTATTTCGTTCAGACCCGCTGCAAGGCCAGAACCGCGTTCAATCCGCCAAAGGCAAAGGCGTTGCTCAACACCAGTGAGACATCGGCATCGCGCGCCTCGTTCGGCACCACGTCCAGGTCACAATCCGGGTCCGGCAGCTCGTATCCGATGGTCGGCGCGATGACCCCCTCACGCAGGGCCATGATGCAGGCCAGTAACTCCACCGCGCCGGTGCCGCCGATCAAATGACCGTGCATCGACTTGGTGGCGGAGATCATCAATTCGTCCGCGTGAGCGCCGAAAACTTCACGCACCGCCGCACATTCGGAGCGGTCATTCGCAGCCGTTCCTGTGCCGTGCGCGTTGATATAGCCCACCTGCGAAGCATCCGCCCCTGCTGAGCGCAGGGCGCCGCGCATGGCGCGGACGGCCCCCTCACGGCTGGGCATCACGATGTCGGAGGCGTCCGAGCTCATCGCGAAGCCCGTAACCTCGGCCAGGATCTCGGCCCCGCGCGCGCGGGCGTGCTCGTATTCCTCGAACACGAAGACCGCCGCCCCCTCACCCTGAACCATGCCGTTGCGGTTCTTCGAGAAGGGGCGGCAGGCATCACGCGACATGACGCGCAGCCCCTCCCACGCCTTGATTCCGCCGAAGACCAGCATGGATTCCGAACCGCCCGTCAACATCGCGTCGGCATTGCCCAGCTTGATCGTCTCGAACGCCTGTCCCATCGCATGATTGGACGACGCGCAGGCGGTGGACACGGTATAGGTCGGTCCCTTCAACCCGTAGGTCATCGAGATATGGGAGGCGGCGGCATTGTTCATCAACCGGGGAATGACGAAGGGATGAACGCGGTTCTTCCCCTCCTCATACACCGTGCGGTAATTCTCATCTATGGTTTGAAGCCCGCCACCGGAATTGCCCATGACGACACCGGTTCGCGGGGCCAGCGCCTCGTCGATCTCAAGCCCTGACTGGGCCATGGCCTCCGCCGCCGCGATCAGGGCGAACTGGGTGTTGGGATCGTAGAGCGACAGCTGCTGACGGCTGAACCGTGTGGCCGGGTCGTAATCGCGCACCTGCCCGCCGATCTGGATCGACAGACGTTCCACGTCGCGGAAATGCAAGCGGCCGATGCCGTTGCGCCCCTCGCGCATCGCGGCGCAGGTTTCCCCCGCACTGTGGCCGAGCGCGTTGATCGCACCCTGCCCTGTTATGACGACACGGCGCATCCTAGGCCGGCTTTGCCGCGACCAGTTGCTTGACCGCGTTCACCATGCTCTGCACGTTCGAGATGTCGAACTGCGAGTCCTGCGGATCATTCGCGTTGAACGGAACCTGTACGTCGAATTCCTCTTCGATCGCGAACACCGCCTCCACCAGTCCCAGACTGTCGATCCCCAGATCGTCCAGCGTTGCATCCATGCTGACCTCCGAAGGGTCCAGAACGGCTTGCTCCGCGATGATCGCGCGCATCTTTTCGGTAACTTCATCGGACATCGGTCGGCCCTCGTTGCGTCGGTTCGGGTCTTAGCTTTTGTTTTCGGTGTTTGAAACCAATTTGTGAAGCGCGTTCAGTTTCTCGGACATCATCGGCAGTCGGCGCATAGCCTTGAACATCTTCATGAACGTTTCCTGCTTCAACGCAGGATAGCCCATGACGACGGTGCGTTCGGGAACCCGTGTGGTCACGCCCGAGCCTGCCAGCGCGATGGAATCGTCCCCGATGCTGATATGATCCGCGACACCGACACGCCCGCCCAGAACGACCCGTTTGCCGATCTTCGTCGAACCGGCGATGCCGACCTGCGCGCACAACAGCGTCGTATCGTCCACCTGCACGTTGTGACCGATCATCACATGCGCATCGACCTTGACCCCGTCGCCGATGCGCGTGTCCGAGACGGTGCCCTTGTCGATGACCGAGCAGGAGCCGACCTCCACATCGTCACCGATCACGACCGACCCGAGGGAGTTGATCCTTTCGTGCCGGTCCGGCTTCATCGAGGCGCTGATCGTGCCGGCGGCCATGTAATCCTCGACCGCGCTGGGCTGGGCCGTGACGAAGGAGAAACCGTCGCCGCCGATCACCGCGTTCATCTGGCCGATGAAGCGATCCCCGATGCGGACCTCGCTGCCGATGCGGCAACCCGCCATCAGACAAGCGTCCTCGCCTATCGTTACATCGTCACCGACGGTAACCTGCGGATCAATGCGCCCCCCGGCACCGATGCGCGTGCGGGCCCCGATCACGGCCAGCGCGCCGACGGTCACGTCCGGGGCAAGCTGGGCGGTCGGATCGACGATGGCGCTGGGATGTATCCCGTCCCGCGTGGGTTTGCGCTCGAACAGGCGTGAGAGACCGGCCATCGCGTAGCGCGGTCTGCTGACCAGAACGGCCGCCGTCAGGCCCAGGGCCTGCCAGTCGGTGCCCTCACGCAGAACCGCCATGCGCACGGGACTGTCGGCAAGCTGCGCCACGAACGCATCGTCCATCGCCAGGGCCAGATCATCGGCTCCGGCCTCATCCGGCTGACGCGGGCGAGCCGGTCGCAGGGTGATATCCCCAACGGCCTCTGCGCCGATCTGCTCGGCAATCTTTTCTATCGTAAGGTCCATCGTCCGCACTCCATTTCAGCACCGATATAAAGTGCGAACGACGATGATGAAAGGCGTGGCTAGCCTGCGTCCGGCCAGTCGCGGCGGCCGGACGCAGGGTCAGCGGAGAAATCAGCCCTGTGCCATGCCCACGCGGACACCCAGTTCCTGCAAGGCATCCAGCACCAGTGCATCGCGACCATAGATGTCGTCGCGATACTGAACCTGCCCGCTGTCGTCGATCCAGACCGTGCGGTAGTCGATATGTACCGCGGGGCGGCTGTTCAGGTTGACCGTCGTTTCCCGACCCGTCGCGCGATGACGCTCAAACTCCGCCAAGGGATCGCTGGCCTGCGGGCTCAGCAACATTTCAGCCAGACCTGTGGGGTCTGCGACGCGAACGCAGCCGTGACTGAAGGCCCGCGCATCCCGAGCGAACAGGCTGCGAGAGGGCGTATCGTGCAGGTAGATCGCGAACTGGTTGGGGAACATGAACTTCACATTGCCCAACGAGTTGCCCGGCCCGGGCTGCTGACGCACCCACCACGGAAAATAGCTCTGCGAGAAGTTATCCCAGTTGATGAGCGAGGTATCCGGCGGCGTCCACACACCGGTTCCGTCATCTATCAGCGTCATGTTGTTGTCGTTCAGATAGTTCGGGTTGCGCCGCAGCGCCGGCAGGATCTCCTCCGTCGCGATGGAGCGCGGAACCGTCCAGGTCGGATTGACCACCATATGCGTCATGGTGTCCGAGAATTCGACCGTCTGGTGCTTGGGCAAGCCGATGACAACGCGGGTGGTGAACAATTCCTCCCCCCCTTCGCGCAGGAACATGCGGTAGTCGGGCAGATTGACGTAGATCTGCTTTTCCTCCAAATCCCAGTTGGTCCAGCGGATGCGTTCCAGATTGACCATGACCTGCTGCAAACGATCACCCGCAGTCGTGTTGAGCGCGGCGAGCGTTTTCGGACCGACGACACCATCGTCATTCAGGCCGTGGCGGATCTGAAATGCCTTCAGCGCGGCGACCGTCGCCTCATCCATCAGGGTAGATGACTGGGCAGAGCCGGAAACAGTCTCAGCCCCAGCAGGCAGTGGCTGCGCATCCAGCGGTGTATCGTCGAACGCATCGGGATCCGCAGCGCGTGCGGTGACCCGCCCTTCCTCTATATCACCCAGCGCCGCAAGCCTGGCACGGATCGCGGGAACGCGGCTGTCCCTCTCACCCGGACCGACGGACGGGCCGGACGGTATGTCGGCGGCACCCCAACCCCCGTTGGCGACGACCTGTTCCAGATCGGCCCGCAGTTCCAGCAAGGGGGCATAATCGGGGTGGTCAGGTGACAGGTTGACGATATGACGTATCGGATCGGCGGATGTGGCCAGATCGGACAGCAGATCGCGCGCCTCGATTTCCGGGGGAAACACATGCATGTCCGCGCTCAATCGTGTCGGCACGACCACACCGGCGAGCCGGGATTTACCCAGAGCGACGAATGCATTCGCAAAGGCAAGCTCCCCCGCCGCCGTCAATTGACCATCAAGGGCAGCCGCGACGTGGCGGCTCAACGGTTGCATCCGCTCTGTCCATTCAGGCAGCGCATGGGCCCGCTGCTGATCCAGCGCGTCGATCACGCCGCGCGCCAATTCGGCATCATTCGCCATGAACAGCGGCTGATAGTCCCGTCCGGCATAGAACGCGGCCTGTCTCTTATACACATCTCCGAGCCCACGAGACCGTACTAGATCTCG
>OJEN01000043.1_pt1 | contig 53888 bp, 59 predicted proteins | sample 1593351 | NCBI WGS metagenome assembly OJEN01 (sample SAMN05416777, study PRJEB24817) | seawater metagenome | isolation source: Sea water | place: Canada:Atlantic | collected 2013-11 | reverse complement strand
TCGTCAAGGAGGGGGACAGCGTCTCCTCCGGCGACGTGATCGCGGAGATCGAGACAGACAAGGCCACGATGGAGTTCGAGGCCGTGGACGAAGGCACGATTGGCAAGATCCTGATCGAGGAGGGCGCCGAGGGCGTCAAGGTAAACACCCCCATCGCCATCCTGCTGGAGGAAGGCGAGGATGCCTCCGCCGCAGATGCCGCCCCTGCAGCGGCCCCGGAGGAGAAGGCAGAACCGCAAGAGGACGCGTCTTCAGAAATCGAACATGAGAAAGCTCCCGCTGCCGCGAAACCTGCGGCGGATACGCCTGCCCCGACGCCGGACGTGCCCGAGGGGACCAGCTTCAAATCGCAAACCGTTCGTGAGGCCCTGCGCGATGCAATGGCCGAGGAAATGCGCCGGTCCGAGAATGTCTTCCTGATGGGGGAGGAGGTGGCCGAGTATCAGGGCGCCTACAAGATCAGCCAGGGCCTGCTCGACGAATTCGGGGCGAAGCGTGTGATCGACACCCCAATCACCGAGCATGGTTTCACCGGCCTTGCCGTCGGTGCCGCGTTCGGCGGATTGAACCCGATCGTGGAGTTCATGACCTTCAACTTCGCCATGCAGGCGATCGATCAGATCATCAACTCTGCCGCCAAGACGCTGTACATGTCCGGCGGCCAGATGGGCTGTCCCATCGTGTTCCGTGGCCCGAACGGTGCGGCCGCGCGTGTGGGCGCGCAACACTCGCAGGATTACGCGGCGTGGTATTCCAGCATTCCGGGTCTCAAGGTCGTGCAGCCCTACTCCGCCGCCGACGCGAAGGGCCTGCTGAAAACGGCGATCCGCGATCCCAATCCGGTGATTTTCCTCGAAAACGAAATCCTCTATGGCAAAACGTTCGACGTGCCGGAGATCGACGATTTCACCATTCCGTTCGGCAAGGCGAAGATCTGGCGCGAGGGCACGGACGTGACCATCGTCAGTTGGGGCATCGGCATGACATATGCGCTGGAGGCAGCGGACGCGCTGACCGAAATGGATATCTCGGCTGAGGTGATCGACCTGCGCACGCTGCGACCCATCGACTACGCGACTGTCATCAACTCGGTGAAGAAGACCAACCGCTGCGTCACCGTTGAGGAAGGCTTCCCCGTCGCATCAATGTCGAACCATCTGGCCGCCCATATCATGGCGGAGGCGTTCGACTACCTCGACGCGCCGGTCCTGTCATGCACGGGCAAGGACGTGCCGATGCCCTATGCCGCAAATCTCGAAAAGCACGCGCTGACCACCACTCAAGAGGTGATCGACGCAGTCCGTGCCGTGACCTACAAATAAGGAAGGGGAAAACATGCCCATCAACATTCTGATGCCCGCGCTTTCCCCGACGATGGAGGAAGGCACACTCGCGAAATGGGTCGTCAAGGAGGGGGACAGCGTCTCCTCCGGCGACGTGATCGCGGAGATCGAGACGGACAAGGCCACGATGGAGTTCGAGGCCGTGGACGAAGGCACGATCGGCAAGATCGTGGTCGAGGAGGGCACGGAGAGTGTGAAGGTCAACGACCTGATCGCCGTCCTGCTGGAGGAAGGGGAAAGCGCTGACGACATCGACGATGCTTCGGCCCCTTCAGATGAGGCCTCTTCGAACGCCGCCCCGGCTGAGGCTCCCAAGGAAGTCGAACCGGCGAAGGGATACGGCCGCGACGACGATGCCGCCAAGCCCGCCCCTGCCCCGGCCCCAAAAACTGCACCCGCTAAATCGAAGGATGGCGAGCGCCTTTTCGCCACGCCGCTCGCACGCCGGATCGCAGCGGACAAGGGTCTGGATCTGAGCGAGATCACCGGGTCCGGTCCCCATGGCCGCATAGTGAAGTCCGACGTGGAAAATGCCACGGCGCAGCCGAAGAAGGCCGCGTCCGAGGGCAAGGCAGCACCTGCTGAAAAGATGGCTCCGAAGGGGGGCGCGCCAGTTCAGGGCATGTCCGCCGAAACCGTGGCGAAGATGTACGCGGATCGCGACTACGAGGAAGTCAAACTCGACGGTATGCGCAAGACCATCGCCACCCGCCTGACAGAAGCGAAACAGACGGTTCCGCATTTCTATCTGCGCCGCGATATCCATCTCGACGCGCTGATGAAATTCCGTAGCCAGCTCAACAAGGGGTTGGAGGCCAAGGGCGTCAAACTGTCGGTCAACGACTTCATCATCAAGGCCTGTGCGAACGCGCTTCAGCAGGTCCCGGATTGCAACGCCGTCTGGGCAGGCGACCGGATTCTGAAACTGAAGCCATCGGACGTAGCCGTCGCCGTGGCTATCGAAGGGGGCCTATTCACCCCGGTTCTGCGCGATGCCGACAGTAAGAGCCTAAGCGCCTTGTCGAAAGAAATGAAGGATCTAGCCGGTCGTGCGCGTGATCGCAAACTTGCACCGCACGAATATCAGGGTGGCACGTTCGCGATTTCGAATCTCGGCATGATGGGGGTGGAGAATTTTGACGCCGTCATCAACCCGCCGCACGCCTCGATCCTGGCCGTCGGAGCGGGAGTGAAGAAACCTGTCGTGGGCAAGGATGGGGAACTGACGGTCGCCACGGTGATGAGCGTCACGCTCTCGGTCGATCACCGGGTCATCGACGGTGCGCTCGGGGCGGAATTCCTCGCCGCGGTCAAGGAGAACCTTGAGGATCCCATCACGATGCTTGCCTGATTTGGTGCCGAGCAAGATCTGGAAAGGCCGCTTCCCTTTGAGGAAGCGGCCTTTTCGTTCTGTAGCATTAGGGACGGGTATTTATTGCAGCGGCACACCGTTCGCACTGACCGTACCGTCAGGCGCTACGTCAATGACCGAGGTATACGTATCCGGCCGGTCCCCCGGCACCAACATCAGTCCCATCATCATCCGTGCACTCATCATGATCTCAGGCGGCAGCACACCCATACCAGCCAAGGTTTCGATAACTCCGTCTAGGCCTGACACCTCCGCGTTCATGCTGCCTTGCGGCACGGTTTCGTCTTGCGAGTTATCGAAGGTAAACGCACCGTCCGCCACCAGATCAACCCCGATCGCGGACAGCGACAATTCGTTAATATCCAAACTCTCGAACTTGAGGCGACTGATGTCTTGCTCAATTTCGGACATCTGCGCGAACAATCCATCCTCGAATTGCCCGCCAAACGCCAGATCCAAGATGAGGCCGGCAGGGTCGCGGGGCAGTTGTCCTTCCGGATCCACCATACTCCAGACATTGTCCGAAACCGACAGCTGATCCAGGCGCAAGCTGTACGCTCCGTTCGCGGTGCCCTTCTCAACCATCACTGGTATAGACAGGGACGTATCCAGCCCCGCGAGAGAAACCGACGCCTTTGGAAAGGGCAATGCGCTGCCGGCAAGTGTCATAGCCAAGCCCTCACCGCTCATCTGCGCAATCAACTGCCCCTCCGTCAGTTCGGCATTGAAGGCGGAGGCCCCCGTACTGGCATCCGTCAGGATCGTCGTCCCACCGCGATTCGTCATTTCCGAGGCAGATCGAGTCTGCCCGGACGTCCCGCTGACAGCAAAGGAATCCTGCTTGAGAACTGGCGGAATCTCCTCGGCGCGCAAACCGGCGAGACGCTCCGCCAGTGGCATGCCTGCCCACTCCGCCTGATAGGCCGTGTCTTCGTAAACAGACAACGCTCGGGTACTCACGCCACCCTGTGCCTGGGAAGTCAAGCTCTCGGTCGTCACCCGCTCGATCCGGGTGGACATGCTTCCCTCGCTCCGCGCGAAATTGCTCACCGTCTCCGAGGTGATGCCTTCGCCGATGAGCGATGCGGTAAAGGTCGGCATGTCGGCGACACCGTCGTTGGACATGTCAACCGTTGCACGACTTACCGTATAGACGCTCTCCACCAGCTCTGCCGAACCCCGCATCTGATAGGTGTAATCGTCGTGGATGATCGACACCTCACCGATCTGATCGCCATCCTCCATCAGATCGAAGCTCAACGCTTCCAGCCCCTGAACATCGACTTCGAAATCATCGTTCAGGATGGGCGCGAATACGATTTCTCCCTGCGTCTGGCGCAGCAGCGGTTTGTCGTCGAGGTCAAGGATCAGGACATCGCGCAGAACGACACTGCCATCCTCGCGCGTTTCCAGATCATACTGGATCGCACCATCGGCCAGAGCCGCCATCGCTTCCAACCGATCGGTGACGTCCGCAGGCGTCAGTACGGCATAGGCCGGACTGGTGGCGAGCAAGGCAAGGCCGGAAACACCGGCGAACAAAAACTTCATCTCGACCCTTTCAAGAACAACACACCTGCCTGAATGCGACGTTTGCGCACGCTGGGAAATGCGAATTCATACAGTCGTGTTCAACAGATGGTTCATCGAGACGGCTGGCTGATCGCATCCCGCCTCTCCAACAACACGCGCTGGCACCCCTGCCACCGTCTTGCACGGTGCGACCGACTCCAACACGACGGAACCCGCCGCGATACGACTGCAATGTCCCACCGTAATGTTGCCCAGAATGGCCGCTCCGGCACCGATCAATACGCCGTGTGCGATCTTCGGATGGCGGTCGCCGTCTTCCTTGCCGGTGCCCCCCAGCGTGACGGAGTGCAACATGGACACGTTGTCGCCCACGACTGCGGTTTCCCCGATCACGATCGAATGGGCATGGTCTATCATCACGCCCTGACCGATCCGCGCACCGGGGTGGATATCGACGCCAAAGACTTCGGACGTTCGCATCTGAAAGAAATAGGCCATGTCCACGCGCCCCTGTATCCACAGATGCCGTGCGACGCGATGGGCCTGCACCGCCTGATAACCCTTGAAGAACATCAGCGGCTGGATCAACCTGTGGCAGGCCGGATCGCGCTCCAGCACGGCGACGGCGTCGGTGCGTGCGATGCGTCCCAGTTCGGGATCGGCATCATGCGCCTCCGTCATGATCTCGCGAACCAGCCCTTCGGTCATCTCGCCCGAGGCCAGCTTTTGCCCCAGCCTGTAGCACAGCGCGTCCTCGAAGCTACGACGGTTCAGGACACTGGCATGAACCAGTCCGGCCAGCCTAGGCTCATCCGCGACCATGGCCGAAGCCTCATCGCGGATGCGCGACCACACCGGATCGAGCGTTTGTGCAACTTCGCGTGTGTTTGACTGAGGCATGTCGCCCTCCCTGACTTCTCCTCTCAAATCGGCGCAATGGCTGCAAAAATCAAGCATGTCCGTGTCACGATGTTCACACGGCCCTTGGCGGTTCGATCCGGGACAGATGAATTGCCAGCCGCACGACACCCCCCTCAAACTCCGCCGCACCCTCGGGTGTCAGCACCAGGGATGTGTCGGAATAATAGGTGACAGGCTGCCCCGTCAGGCCCTGCGCCCAGGAATTGAGCGCCGTACCCAGACCCGAGCCATAGCGATTTTCCGACCCGGCGACCCCCAGTTGCCACCCCGTCAAACCGGAACCGGAAAGGGTTGAGATCACACGCGCCGAAACGCCCAGAACTTGCGTATTGGCCGGAATCGGCAAGTCACTGGACACCGCAGCACCCAACAGGGTCTGATCGAATTCGATCACTTCATCACGGGTATAGGCCCCGCCGGGTGTGGTCGTGGCGCCCACCTCGATCCACTGCGTGCCGTCGAAACGACGCGAAACACCGGATGCGATGTCCCATGCCTGCCACCCGACAGCAGCGGAAACGTAGTGCCATAGCCCATCCAGCGACACGGCAATGCGTCCGCCCTGCCCGGCCCAGTCCCCTGTCGGTGCCGCGCCCAGCGCATAGGCCGCGCCCTCAGCCGCGACGGCAGGCGGCGTCACCGCATCGACCGCCATCAGGCGAAGCTGCACCATCGCGTCCAGACGGGTCAGCGCCTCGTTTACGGTCACGTGCTTTTGCGCCTGGGCGGCCTGTACCAATGGCAGAGCCAAATTCGTGGTCTCAGTCATGTCGTGTCATCCTTGCAATGGGTCCGATACCGAACCGGGCAGAGATCTGCCCGACCGTGATGTCATAGGGGGCCGCTGGCAGATTGGCGGCGTCCAGCAAAGCGTGTGGCTCTGTCACCTCCTTGCTGAAGACCACGGTGCCGGCCTTCTCGATTGTGACCAGATAGACCTCGCGCTCCTCGTTGAGGGGTACATCGCCCCCCGCCCATAGATCCCCGTCGATCCTGGTGCGGCGAATCCAGCTGACGTCCAGCCCCTCGGCAGTGCGCCTGCCTCGCAGATGCACCGGCTGATATGGCCTGAGCCCCACCCCGTCGAAGGCATGAACCTCCGTAGTGTAGCTGGCATTGTCCACACTGCGCGAAGCGGGCCCGATCCGCAGATAGCGGTCCAGTCCACGTGCAGAATACGGCAGATCGATCTGCACCGGCGCGCCGTCCAGGGCGATGAACCGCGTGCCTTCGGGCCAGGCCTCGGGCATGACGAACTCGGTGCCCGCCTGACCGCGCAGCAATCCGCTCAACTCATAGGTCATGGGACCCACCAGCCTCGCGTCGCGATACTGCACGACCTCCCAGTCGCCGGAATTGCCATACCGCAGCGCCGCGACGTTCGCCCCGTCCAGCACCGCCTCGGCTGTTCGGCCCTCCAACGTACCGTGGCTCAACTCCACACGCAGGATGCCACCGCTCCACACCCCGGTGCGCGCCGCCGGCAAGGGTGCCCGCAGCACGCCGAGGGTTGCCTGTCGCACGATCTGTCCGGCCAGCTCATAGCCACTCTCCGATGGCGACAGGAACACGTTGACCGGACCCGGCCACGGGGTCGCGGCGGCGGCGGCATAGGGCGCGTGTTCCACCTCATCCCCCCGCAATAGCGGCAGGTCCAGCACTTCGCTCAGCACCGGCCCGGCACCGACCAGACCCGGTGCATCGAACAACCGATCCGGATGATAGGCGGAGGTATAGACGCCAGGCTCCACCCGGATGGCGTCGAGCTTGCGCGCCCCGCGTTCCTCGATCCGGTCGATCCGCCAGTTCAGACCGTCCAGCTCGATCACATCGCCCGGCTCCAGCGCCAGCAAAGACGGAGGCACCGAAACCTGCATCCCATCGCGAGAGACAACGGCCTCCGCCAGCCAACGTTCCGCGATGGACTTGGCCTGCCCGGCGCCCAGCGCGATGGGCAACTCGGCGGTTTCCGCACGCAGAGGCGCCCCGGCACGCAGCGCAGCTTCGACGGAGCCGCTCTGATAATCGTGATCCGACTGGATGTAGCGCAACCGCACCCGGTCCGGCTGTTCGTCCAGCGGTCCGCGAACTTTCTGTGGCCCGCTGTCCTCGACCGGATCCAGATCGCCCAGATCCGCATCCACCAACCCGTCACGGCTAAAGAAGTGCAGCACACCATCGCGTTCCCGACAGTCGAAGCCATAGGCCAGCATCAACGGTTGCAGACCGGCCCGCGCGGACTGTCCGTCGCGCATCTCCATCCCCGCAACACCGCCATACAGACGCCCCGTCTCCACCGCCCTCACGCCCGAGCGTGTGCACACCTCACGCACCACATCCGCCAGCACGGCCATCTCCTGCCTGCCGGAGATCCAGTGACCCGTGCCGAAGTTCACCCCATCGGACCATAGCCCGACACGATTGGGAAAGTCCGGCCAGGGTCGTGCATCCCACGCCCAGACATGCGCACGGTCCATGCGCAGCATCGGCTCCTCGTATATCTCGGAGATCGGATTGTTCTCGGGCGCGTTCCAGTAATCCAGCACGGCGTTGATGTACTGGTGCTGGATGAAATCGTCCCGCGCCCCGGTTGAGAAATAGGGCACCGCATTCTCGCTCGACTTCAAATCGCGAAACACGTTGGGCTGGTTGGTCCCCTTGTCGATGGCGGGGCAGCCGAATTCGGTGAACCAGATCGGCTTGGAGCGTGGAACCCACGCCGTTTCAAGGTTCGAGCGGACCCCGCCGGGCCGGTCGAAATGCGGCCGAGCCCACCAGTTACGGATGTCCTTGTAGCGAAACACGTGATCGTCGCCATAGGCTTCGTCCACGATCGGCGTGCGCAGCTGTGCCACCCGATCGGCCTGCGTGGCGTAATACCAGTCATAGCCCTCGCCCCCCTCGATATTGGACTTGAGGTATGCAGGATCGTGGATCGCCTCCCACCCGTCCTGTGCATCCAGATGGGTATCGCCCGCCCTCCAGTCGCTGAGAGGCATATAATTGTCGATCCCGATGAAATCGACATTCGCATCTGCCCACAACGGGTCCAGGTGATAGATCACGTCGTCACCGTCATGATGTCCGTAATACTCGGACCAATCGGCAGCATAGCTCAGCTTCACATCGGGGCCGAGCACGGCGCGCACCTCCGCCAGCAATGCGATCATCCGTGCCACGGCAGGATAGGCGCCCGTGTCATCACGGGTGCGCAGCAGATCCCGCATCTCGGACCCGACGCAGAACGCAGCCACCCCGCCCGCCGCCTTGCACAGATGCGCGTAGTGCAGGATCATCCGGGCGAAGCCGAAATCGCTGCCCGCATAGCGCACCGTATCGCCGACAATTGTGAAGTCCTGCGCCGTCGCAGGGCCGAAGAACGCCGCGATTTCACCCTCGGCCGCCGCGGTTCCGTTCGCCTCAACCGCGATACGCCCACGCCAGGGAAACGCCCCCTGTTCCGCGGCCCCCGCCGGATCTGGCAAGCCGTTGCCCTGCGGAATATCCATCAGGATGAAGGGGTAAAAGGTCACCTCCACCCCCCGGTCGCGCAGCGTGCCGATTGCCTCGATGATTGCGGCATCGGCAGGCGTGCCACCGTAATTGACACGATCCCCGGTCTTGCTGATCTGGTGGCCCTCGGCGCGGTTCAGCCCGCTGACCTGCCACGCCATCCTGTCGCCTTCGGACAGCACCTGCTCCACCCCCGGCGTGATCTCGCACTGCCCGGCGCGCAGATCGCTGCCGAACCAGCTGGCCACCAGCAATGTCGAGGCGACATTCGGCAGTTGCCCCTGCAAATGATCCAGCGACAGCGTGATGTCAGCAGCGCCTGTATCGTTGTTGACGTTGACCGTCTCATAGATGCCGGGCCCGTGAACCAGGCTTACCGGCTCCGTCGCGAGGGCATATTCGCCGGTGCCGGGGATCAGCGCGACCGCCTGCACCCTGTCGCGCAGGGTCGGCGCGTCGCTTTCCGGCTGACGATAAACCTCGACGTTGATCTGCGGGATTCGGTTGCCGTATTTCGCCAGCTCCAACCCCTCGAAGACGACATAGGCCGTGCCGCGATAGGCAGGCGCTACGTCCACGCCCTCAACGGCGGCGATAACCGGATCGGGCATCTGCGTGTCCGATCCGTCATGGAAGCGCACTTCGACCTCGGACTGGTCCACCAGCTTGCCATCCGCCCAGATGCGCCCGATGCGCGTTGCGCGCCCCTCGCACAGGGCCAGCGCGAAGCTGACCGAATAACTGTACGAGGTTTGGGTGACCTTGGGCTTGGACCCCTTGCCACCCCCGCCGGAGGACTTGCTGACCGTTTCCAGAAACCGGCTGGACCAGATCATCTGACCGGGCAGCCGCATCCGGCCCGCGATATAGGGCAGCGCCGTGCCCTCCTGCGCCCCCTGCACGCGCCAGGTGTCCAGCCGCCCCGTTTCGACGGTGGAGGCACCGGCCCCCATGATCCGCTGATCGATCATCGAGCCGATGGTCGCCCCCACCGCCTGCCCGATCGCCGCGCCGGTCAATCCCATGACCGTGCCGCCCACAGCCCCACCAATGGCGGAGCCTGCGGCAGCCAATAATAGCGTCGCCATTCAAATTCTCCCTGCCGGAAAGCGGAACCCCGCCACGATCCGCCGTGCCCACGCGGGGCCCAGCGGGCTTTCGACGACCCCATGCCCCGAATAGGCATGAATGATCCGCTGCGCGTCGGGTGCGGCATCGCTCAGGATCGCCAGATGTTTGGCCACCGCCTGCCCCTTCATGCGAAACAGCAGCACGTCGCCGGATTGATAGGGCGGCTCCACCCGGATCAGATGCCGCGCCGCACCTTCGTGCAGACGCTCGACCCGATCGACCTCGGACCAGTCGGGGGTGTAGCCGGGCAGTTCCTCCGGCTCGCCCCCGATGATCTCACGCCAGATGCCACGGATCAGGCCGAGGCAATCCGCCCCGGCCCCCCGCACGCTGGCCTGATGCTGATAGGGCGTGCCCAGCCAGGCCCGCGCCTCGGCCACGACCTGCTCAGCCCTTGCGCAACGATCCGCCATCATGCACCTCCCCCTGATTTGGATAGGATGTCATCCAGTCCTCCCCCGGAATGTGGGGGAAGCCGCGATAGTTGAGGAAGTTGTCGAACTTGGCGCGACACGTCTCCGCCCGCCGGTCGCAACCGGCCAGCACACTGAACGTATCGCCCGCCGCCACCGCAAAGGCCGTCCCCGTCCGCAAGCCCAGCAGGCGCAAGCCGTTGCGCGTGGTGTCGTGCCGGATCGCGGACCTGGCTCCGGCATTCGCGCCGCTGATCCAGGTCACCACACCCCCCGCAAACCAGTCAGGGGCATATCCGGCCAGCCCATCGACGATCAACGCACCGTCGCCCTCGATCGCATAGACGCTGCCATCGGTGCACCACGCAGGGTCCGTCACATCGACGCCGCAGCGCGGATCGCCCAACGTCGCGTCGCAATCGTGGTTCAGCGCGCGACCGACTGGCCGGTTCAGGTCATCGACCAGCGAGCGCAGCTCCGCCTCGAACGCGCCCTGCCCGCGCCTGATTTCTCCGATCCGGCCGGTGAACAGCGCGATCCGCAGATCCGGCCTCTGCCAATCCACCAGCCACTGCCGCACCTCGGCGCCGTCATACAACCCCGCCGCGATATCCACCTCGCGGATGGCATCCGCACTCAACGCGCCCAGCACCTCGCCATTGTCCGCGCTCAGACCCGTTGCCTGATCCAGCGCACCCGCGCTCAGGCCGCTATCTGCCTCATAGCGGACGCCATCCACCAGCAAGGCGCGGTCGTGATCGGTAAAGCCCAGCGCCACGCCGTCCTTGCGCGTGACCAGCCAGCACCGACACATCGTCGTGGCACCGCTGTCCAGCCGTGTCTGCATTTCCTGAGGAATATCGCGCATCAGACCCGTACCTCCACGATAGGAACGGAGGGGATTTCCCCCGCCTCGAAACCGCCCATGGACACCTCGATCACATCCGTGTCGAAGCGGACCGGAACGTCGAACTCGAACCCGGCGGTGATGACGGCCCCGTCCTGCGGTGGCGTGTCGAAGCTGACGATGCCCGTCGCCGTATCCAGCGCGAACCCGTCAAAGACCTGCACGCCCCCAACGCCCAGACGCAGCGTTCCCTCCACCGGCTTCTCGATGGGCCGCACATAGGATGTCGGCCCCGACAGATAGGTCTTGCTTAGCTGAAAGGCCGCGCTGACACCGTCACCAACGCCGATCTCCTCGTCGAACGGCTCGATGGCCCGGTCCGAGGGGGCGGTGCGCCAATCCGACCAGTCGCGCCAGCGAAAGCCGTGCAGCCGCCCGGCCCGCGCCTCGAAAAAGCCGATCACGACCTCCAGATCATCGCGCGACCGCATCCCCAACCCCGCATCGTAGCGGCGGCGCGAATGGGCCCAGGGGCTGTTGCGCTCCTCGTGCCCGCTGGCCAGCGTCACGATCTCCGTGCGCCGCTCAGGGCCGCCGGTCGATCCGAAGCTGACGCTGACCGGAAACCGTACCTCGTGAAAGCTCATGGGTTCACTCCATTCAATATTCAATTCTGGGGGGTGGGGCACGCGCCCTGCGGCACGCTTTCGACGCGCGGGCGGCGTCACATATTGCGTTTGCCGCGTGACAGGGCGCGCGACATCTCCGCCGCGACCTGCGTGCGTGAGCGTCGGAATCCTTCGACATCGGGGGTGGAGATATTCATCGTCACGTTGACCGAACCGCCGCCCCCCGCCGCCTTGACGCCCAACGCGCCGTCGGCACCGCGGGTCAGGGGCATGATCGCCTCGGGTCCGGCCTCCCCCATCAGGCCCATGCCGCCGCGCATGGGAAAGGTCGTGGCCCCGCTGACCACCCCCCCCTTGGCAAAGGCCGTGGGCCGCCCGCCCGACATGACCCCGCCATCCGCGAACGTCATCATCGCGCCGAGGCCCCTTTGCACCAGCCCGCTCAGCGATGATCCGACCGCGTTCTGTACCGGCTTCAGCGCCTGATCCAGGAGCGAGGATGAGATACTCGCCCCCAACTGCCGCAGCGCGTCCGAGGCTCGGGCCCCGTCGAAGATCAGCGCGTCGAACGCCCCGCGCAGACCCTTGCCCATCGCCCGGTCCAGCCCCGCCACACCGGCCGAGGCGCTTTCCAGCGACCGCCCGGTGGAATCGAGTTCACGGCGGAACGTCTCCACCACCGCCTCGGTTGAGGCGATGGAGGCGTCCACCTCCGCGAACAGCTCCTGCACTTCGTTGATTTCACTCATTCGGATCGCCTTTCATCAGGGTATAATGCGCTCAGCTCCGCCAGCCGGTCGCGTGCCATCGCAGGTGCGGTCTGCGGATCCAGCCCCGCCATCAGCGCCAGCTCGGCAGGGGTCAGCGCCCAGAACTGGTCGGGGGTCAGCCGCAACCCGTGAAGGCCCAGCCGCAGCAACCCGGTCCAGTCGATCATTCGGGTTGCACACCGGCAAAGGTCAGCCGCAGCAGACGCGCGGCAACCCTTGCGGCCTCCAGCGGCCCGCCCTCGACCGTGGCGGTGGCCAGCTTGCCCGCCGGTGCGCCGCCCGCCTCCAGCAAGGCGACCAGATCGGCGGCGCGAAAGGTGCCGCTCTCAAACCGGGCGACCAGATCTGTCAGGCTGTCCGCGCCCAGGCGTGCCTCCAGCCGTGCCAGGGCACCCAGGCTCAGACGCAGCACATGCACCTTGCCGTCGAGGTTCAGGGCCACCTCCCCCCGATGCGGGTTCGGGCGCGCCTTGCCCGAACCGCGTTTCTTGCCGCCTGCGCTCATAGCGCGACGAAGCTCAGCGCCCCGGCGCTGGCCATCGACATCTCATAGACCGCCTCACCGTCATACTCCCCCGAATACTCGATCGCGGTCAGTTGGAACGGCCCTTCGATGATGCCGAAATCGGGGATGACGACCTGAAAGTCCGGGACCTTACCGTCAAAGAACATCTGCCGCGCCCGCGCATCCGTGTCCGCATCGCGAAACACACCGGAGCCTGACAGCGCGGCGGAGCGGACGCCAGCGCCCCCCAGCAATTCGCGCCAGCCGCCCGTGCTGTCCAGGGTGGTGGTATCGACGGTTTCCGCGTTGAACGAGATGCGGCTGGCCCGCAGCCCCGCCACCGTCTCGAATCCGCCCGATCCCGTCATGTCGATCTTGATCAGCAGATCTCTGCCCATCTGAGTGGCCATATTGAAAATTCCTTATAAAACAGTTTTTTGAAAGGATCAGTTCGCGTCCAGAAGAACCCGGAACGTCAGGGTAATCAGCCGCCGTTCGGTGCCGCGCGACCGGCGCGCCCGCGCCTTGAGGAACCGCAGATCCGTCACCGTGGCACCGGTCACCGCCGGCGGCGTGTGCAGCAGAATGCGCCCCACCTCCGCCGCCACCAGCTTCGCGCGGGAAAAGCCCTGCGCCGCCGAATGCACCTCGATCACGATGTCATGCTGGGTCAGATCCGGCCCGCGTTCCCGAACCTGTTCCTCCCCGATCGAGACATATTCGTTCGAGGTCGGAACCGCGGTCGCGTCCAGCACCTCGGCCAGATCGGTGATCTCGGGCGCGGCACTCAACGCCCAGTACAGGCCCTGTTGCAGCGGCCATGAAAATGCGTAGCTCATGCGCCACCTTCCTCTGCCCAAAGTTGCAGGTAATGCGCCGCGCGGTCGTATTCCGCGACGCCCAGAATGCGGAACACCCGGTCCCCCATGCGCAACCGCTGGCCTGCAATTGGCCTGCGGGAACGTCCTTCGGGCGCGGCGCGCAGAATGATCCGCACCTTGATGGTGGACACCTCCAGCGCCCCCTCCCGCACCAGCCGGGCCGAGGGGCGCTCAATCGCGGCCCACAGCGTGCCGAGCGCCTGCCACCCCTCCATCAACCCGCCCCCGCCGTCGGGCGTCATCGCGCGGGCCTCCAGCACCATTTCCCGGTCCAGCACCGGGGCCGACCCGCTCACAGCCGCACCGGGCGATGGGCGTCCAGCAATGCCAGCACGCCGAATGGCCAATGGTCCTGCCCGCCGGAGCGGTTCTCGTAATAGCTCGCCGCCAGCAGCATCACGGCATGGCGCAGATCGGGCGGCACATCCGCCGGGTCGGGGCCGTAACCGGCGGTGAAGTCCACCTCGACCTGACCGCCCTCCGGCACCGAAACCGACCCCAGCAGCACGGGCCGGTGCGCATCGACGCGCAGCGTGACGTTGGGAACCGTGCGCGCATTACCCGCCGCATCGACGACGCGAACCTCCTCCAACGCCACGACCGGCGCGACCGGCACGCCCTGGCCACCCTCACGCCAGTTGGTCAGGATCAGGCGCAGGCCGCGTGTGATCAGCGCCTTGCCGATGCGCTCCTCCACGGCGCTGGTTGCCGCGCGCAAATACATCTCCAGCATCGCATCCTGCGCGCCGTCATCCTCGAACCCGGTGCCCAGATGCAGGTGGTCCGCGAAATCGCGGATCTCCACCGGCACCCGCGCCGGTCCGTTGCGTTCCGTCATCATCATCGGCTGTTCTCCCGCCCCGTCGGATACAAAAAGGGCCCGCGCGAACGCAGGCCCCTCCAATTCACTCAGTCAGTCGCGTTTCAGCTGGCCGCGAACTTCAGCAGCTTGATCGCGGCGAAGTCGCTGACATCGCCACCCACGCGCTTGGTCGCGAAGAACTGCACGTTCGGCTTGGCCGAGAACGGGTCGCGCAGGATGCGCATATCGGGACGTTCCGCGATGGTGTAGCCATTGGCGAAGTCACCAAAGGCAATCGCCGTCGCGTCCAGCGCGATGTCGGGCATGTCCTCGCAGATCAGTACCGGATACCCCATCAGGCGCGCAGGCTCACCCGCCGCCAGCGTGTCGGACCACAGGAAGCGACCGTCCGCGTCCTTCATCTTGCGCACGGCACCGGCAGTTTTGGAGTTCATCACGAAGCTGGCATTCGCGCGATACTGCGCGCCCAGCGAATAGACCAGATCGACAATGGCATCCGCCGGATCGGCAATCGAGAAATCCCCATCGGTGCCGGTGGCGACATAGCCCAGCGATCCCCACGCCCAGACATCGTTGGCCACATTGGCATAGCTCATGATGCCGCGCGGCTTGCCCACGCCGTCGCCCGCGATGAACGACACGCTCTCGGCGCGCGCGAACTTGTCCGCGATGCGACCGGCCAGCCAGCCCTCGACGTCGAACGCGCTGTCGTCCAGCAGACGCTGCGATGCCTTGGGCATGGCGGACAATTCATGCAGCGGGATCGAGATACGCTCCAGCTGCGGCGCGCCCGTCTCGCTCGCATTCGCCGTCTCGTCCGACCAGCCCGCGCCGGTGTCGTTGTGATCGACCAGCACGTCAAAGGCGGACGCCTCGACATTCACCACATTCGCGATGGAGCGCAGCGAAGCCGCGCCCAGCAGAACGCTCTGCACCGTGGCCGAGGTCTGCGGATCGACCAGATAGCCACCCTCGGCGCTGACCTGGGTGGACATGCCCTTCTCCTCGACCCCCAGCGCGCGCAGGCCGTCATCATCGCCCGAGCGCAGATAGGCCGCGAACGCCTTCTGATGGGGCACCTCCACCTCGGCGGCGGCGGACAGGGCGGGGCGGGCGGATTTGGTCTGCATCATGGTCAAACGGCTCTCTTGTTCCATAAGTTTGGTTTGAATGTCGGTTTGGAAATTCTTGAATTCGCTCAGAAAGCCTGTCATGGCCGCCTTCACGTCGGTGGTCTTCGCCGCCGATTTGCAGTCGATGTCGTGCATCAATCCATCCTTGAAATTACTTGGGTAAAAAGACGGCCAATCAGGCCAGCAGTGCCGCCGCGTCATCAAAAAAGGACGCGAGGTCGTTCGCCAGCGCATCGGTTTCCGTATCGTCGGATTTCGATTGCGCCCGCGCCTCGGGAAGCATCGGAAAGGTCACGAGGGACACTTCCCAAAGCTCGATCTCATGCAGCAACCGCCCGACGCCGGATTTCTCCGCGCGGATGGTGCGATATCCGATGGACAGCCCGTCTATGGCCCCGGCCTTGAGCAGCGCCAGCGCCTCTCGTCCGGCGCGAACCTCGGTCAGGATGCGACCGCGAACATGCAGCCCGGTGCCGTCCTCCTCGACCGCCTCCCACACGCCGATCGGGGTGGCAGGGTCGTGCTGCCACAGCATCTTGACGGTGCGCCCCTTGGCGAACAGACGTTCCAGCGCGCGGCCATAGGCGCCCTTCTGCACGATGTCACCGCCCTGATCGGCGATCCCGTACAGCGAGGCATAGCCCGCAATCGTCGTATCCCCGTCCAGCGCGGGCGCATCGCCCAGACCGCAGAATTTCGTTTCCAGCATTCCCGCCGGATCATATCCCGTCATCCGCACTCTCCTTTGTAAAACAATTGGTTGTCAGGCGATGCTCAGCTCACCCGTGACCACCAGAAACAGACCCTGCGCCGCCACCGTGCCGGCCACGCCATAGACGGCCATCCACATGCGCCGTTCCATCCGGTCCAGCAGCGCCTCGATCCCGCCCAGCCGCCGCTCCAGCGCCAGCCAGCGTTCCTCGCTCACCCGTTCCAGCGTTTCGACCCGCGCGCTCGTCGCGTCGAACGGCTCATACAGATAGCGCGAGCCTGCCGCGCGCGCCGTCAAACCGCACGCGGCGGCAGTCCGAGCAGAGCACGCTTTTCGTCCTTGCTCAGAAAGTCCGCCTCCGCGACCCTGCGCCACTGTGCCTCACGCTCCAACGCCAGCGCCGGCACGCCGTCCAGGTCGGGTTTCAACCGCGTGCCGCCCATGCCGGGCAACCACTGGCTCAACGCGCCGGTGACCTTGCTCACCAGCGGCAGAACCGTCAGGCGATAGAACGCACGGTTCGCCTCGGCATAGTTCGCATAGGTCGCGTCACCGGGCAGGCCCAGCAGCATCGGCGGCACCCCGAAGGCCAGCGCGATCTCCCGCGCCGCTGCCTCCTTGGTCTTCTGGAATTCCATGTCGGAGGGGGAGAATCCCATCGGCTTCCAATCCAGCCCCCCTTCCAGCAACATCGGCCGCCCGGCATTCGCCGCACCCTGATGTTGCCCCTCCAGTTCGTTCTTGAGCCGATCATACTGATCCGCGCCCAACACTCCGGCCCCCTCGGCGGAGCGATAGACGATCGCGCCCGAGGGCCGCGCCGCGTTGTCCAGCAAAGCCTTCGACCATTTCGAGGCCGCGTTGTGCACATCCACCGCCGTCGCGGCTGCCTGCATCGGGCTCAGGCCATAATGGTCATCCGTCGGATGCCAGCCCCGCACATGACAGATCGCATCTGCCGCGAACCGATGTTTCTTGGCCCCAACGGTGTAGTCATACCCGACCGGCCACCCGTCACGGCCCGGCACGACCCGCATCCGGTCGGACCGCACGACATGCAGCTCCATCGGAACGTCCGCGCCTGCCACGGCCTCCATGTATCCGTTGCCGCTGAGCAGAAGCTGGCCATAGAACGCCTCGAACAGTTCCCCCGCGCCCTGCCCGCCATTAGGCCGCGCCAACAGGTCGAGCACGGGATGCACGTCATAACGCCGCTCCGCATCGGACAGCACCATGGGCACGGCGGCAGCCGCCTCCGCGATCAGCTTCACACAGCGAAACCCGACCGGGTTCGAGGTGAACCCGACCCGTGTCATCGTCGCCCCGTCGCGCCCGCTCCACATCGCGCGGCCCGCGCCGTGAAACGCCACCATGGGGCCGGCGGCACTCGCCTTGACCTCGGGGGCTTCCCTCTTGAACAAACCCAGCATCGCTTTCTCCCGTAAAATTCCGGTAAACGAAAAGGGAGCCCTCAGGCCCCCTTTTCTTCTGTCTTCAAATATCCATGAAACCCTACAACCCGCGCACCTGCGGACGGTTCACGACCGCCTCCGCATCCTGCATCAGGTCCGTCACGGCCCAGACCAGCGCGTCGAGCCGATCCGGTGATCCACGCCCCGAATAGCCCGAGCGCAGCATTGCCGCCATCTCGTCCTCCAGCGCGGGGAAGCTGCCCGCATGCAGCACCCGCCCTTGCTCATAGAGCGCGGCCACCGGCTCCGCCCGTGCCTGCTTGGACCGGCTGGCATGGACACCGCGATAGCTGACGTTCCGATCCACCTGCCGCAGCAGGTTCTCGACCAGATCGCCGCCCTGGTTGACCTCCGCGACCACCCGGTCGGCGCTCCAGTCGTCACGCGCCGCAATCGCCGCCTTCGCCCATGTCAGGGGGGAGGCCGCCTCCACGCTCAGATCCGCAAGGAGGACCGCCTTCCAACTGTCCCCCTCACGGTGCAAACCCGCGACGACGATGCCGCAAGCGTCCGAATCCTCGCGCCCCGTGACCGGCGGGTCCACCGCGACGACGATCCGCTCCAACTCGGGCGCTTCGGGCACCCGCGCCGCCTCGATCCGGTCGCGCGGCCACAATGCACCGGGCAGATCCTTGATCAGCTCCCCGTCCAGCTCCTGCCGTCCCAGCGCGGTGCCGCCATACCGCTTCGTCACCGCCTTCAGAAATCCCGGCGCCAAATTCGCCGTGTTGGCCGAGGTTGCGGCCTGCGTGACCACGGTTCCCTCCTCGCCCAGAACCTCCTCGAACAAGGCCCCCGGCGCGGGCGTCGTTGTCACCACGCAGCGCGGATCATCGCCCAATCGCAGCGCGAATTGCAGCATGTCCCAGGCGTGTTGACCCTTTTTCCACTTGGCCAGTTCGTCGCACCAGGCCCCGTCGAATTGCGGGCCGCGCATCGCCTCGGGGTCCGAGGCGGAGAACACCTGCGCCTCCGCTCCGTTCGGCCAGACCAGAACCCGGCGTGACGCGATCCAGCGCGGCTTGCGGTCGGGAGGGCAGCAGGCGATCAGCCCGCTGTCGCCCAGAACCATCACGTCGCGCGCCTGGTCGTAAGTCTCCCCGATCAGGGCGATCCGGCGGCACGCACCCGGCACGTCCGGTGTTGGCCCCTCGACGAGTCCACGCACCCACTCGGCCCCGGCGCGGGTTTTTCCCGCCCCACGTCCGCCCATGATCATCCAGTTATTCCAGTCCCCTTCGGGGGCGACCTGATGGCCCTCGATGGCCCAAAGCTCAAACAGATAGCTGATCGAGCGCAGGGCGTTTTCACTCAGCCCGTCCAGAAGCTCCTCGATCTCCGCGTCGCTGGCGCAGCTTAGAAATTCGCGCACGAAGCTCATCTCTAGCGGCGTCGAGGTCGAGCGGTGCTGCCGCTCCGGTTCCGTCTGTCGAATAGCGTTCATCGAATTCAGCCTCATATTCCATGAGTTGCAAGAGGGCCTTACGGTGCGTGCGCACCTCGTCGGCAATCACCTTGGCCGCTTTATCGTCGGGCTCGGACCCTTCGAGTTGCAGAATGCGGCACTTCAAAGCGCGCCCGACGGATTGATATACGATCCGGGCGCACTCGACCTTCCATCCGGGCCCGCCCGGCTGGTCTTCGATTTCAAATGTCATGAATAAAATTACCGCTGCTATTGGCGAAAATAAAAAGCGGCCCCGGTTGCCCGTGCCGCTTACCCACTTATTTCAGCTTGCAACAAGTTATGCCTGAGACCGTTCGATAGGTCAACCAAAAAATGCATTTTTACTTACTGTTAACCTTTGCGTTAACGTTCTGATCTGTAAATTCCATGTATATATGGGGCTTCGTTCTCGAGAGAGTTAACCTTTTGCTCTCCTTGCAAAGAAAAGGGGCGCGCGCCATATAGCCCGCACCCCGAATCTCCACCGAATCTGCCTACTGGTTGCGCTGCGCCTCGATCTCACGCCACCTGGCGACATTCGCGTTGTGCTCTTCCAGCGTCTCGGCAAAGGCATGGCCCCCGGTTCCATCCGCGACGAAGTAGATATACGGCGTCTCATCGGGCTGTGCCGCCGCCATGATCGCCTCACGCCCCGGATTCGCGATGGGCGTCGGCGGCAGGGCGTCGATGACGTAGGTGTTGTAAGGTGTCGAGGCATCCAGCTCACTGCGCCGCAGCCCGCGGCCCAGCACCCCCTCACCATTCGTGATGCCGTAGATCACCGTCGGATCGGTCTGCAAGCGCATGCCCTGACGCAGCCGGTTGACGAAAACCGACGCGACCTGCGCCCGCTCCGCCGCGACCCCGGTTTCCTTTTCGATCAGCGATGCGAGGATCAACAGTTCCTCCGGGCTCTCGACCGGCACGTCTTCGTTCCGCTCCGCCCAGGCGGCGGCCAGAATGTCCTCCTGCGCCTGCTGCATCCGCTCGATCACAGATGCGCGCGTGTCCCCGGGGCTGACCTCATAGCTGTTGGGGTTCAGCGAGCCTTCAGCCGGAACCTCCGCGATCTCACCGGACAGGATATCGATCCGTTGCAGCGCATCGCGAACCTGCCAGCTGGTCACACCCTCGGCCAGGGTGATGCGGTAGCGCGGCACGGCGTCACCCTCAACCAGGGCGGTGAATTCTTCAGGAATGACCACATCCTCAGCGGTGGGGTCGTATTCCGCGACCTCCTCGTAGCGGCCGGTGGTGGGGTTCAGCTCCCGCGCGACGACGCTGATCGACGTCACGCCGACACGAAAGTTGACCTCAGCCCCGCAGGTGCTGGCCCCGCCCTGCGTCACGGTATCGAGGATTTCGTCCATCGTGGCCCCTGCGGGCACCAGATAGTTGCCGAATTTCAGGTCCTCCGTCCGGCCGGTGTAGTTCGAGCCGATGCGAAACAGCGCGGGGCTGACGATCGCGTCCTCGTCCTCCAGCCGCTGCGCGACCACGGCAACCGAATCGCCGGGCGCCACACGCAGGCAGATCGCCTGCTCCAGCGGCCCCTGCGCGACAAATGTCCGCTGCCCCCAGAAGATCGCGCCCGCCACAATGACGAGCGCCACGATCAGGAAAGTGAGCAGGTTCGAGACGACGGAACGCATCATGATCCTTCAGACCTTGCGAAACAGGACGGAGGCATTGGTGCCGCCGAACCCGAAGGAGTTGCTCAGGGCCACGTCGATCTTGCGTTGCCGTTTCGCGTTCGGCGCGAGGTCCAGCGCCGTTTCCACCGCCGGATTGTCCAGATTGATCGTCGGCGGCGCCACCTGATCGCGGATCGCGAGGATCGCGAAGATCGCCTCGATCGCGCCCGCCGCGCCCAACAGATGCCCGGTCGCGGATTTCGTGGAGGACATGGTCGCCTTTGCTGCCGCATCGCCCAGCAAACGCTCCACCGCGCCCAATTCGATCGTGTCCGCCATGGTCGAAGTGCCGTGCGCGTTGATATAGTCCACATCGGCAGACGTCAGCCCCGCCCGCTCGATCGCCGCACTCATCGAGCGGTAGGCCCCGTCACCATCGTCAGCCGGCGCAGTGATATGATACGCATCGCCCGACAGGCCGTATCCCACCACTTCTGCGTAGATCTTGGCCCCCCGCGCCACCGCGTGCTCGTATTCTTCCAACACGACGACGCCAGCGCCCTCACCCATCACGAAACCGTCGCGGTCCTTGTCATAGGGGCGCGAAGCCTTCTCGGGTGTGTCGTTGTAACCTGTGCTCAGCGCCTTGCAGGCATTGAAGCCGGCGATGCCCAACTCGCAGATCGCACTTTCCGCGCCACCCGCCACCATCACGTCCGCGTCCCCGAACTGGATCAGCCGCGATGCATCCCCGATGGCGTGCGCGCCCGTCGAACACGCGGTCACAACGGCGTGGTTCGGCCCCTTGAAGCCGTATTTGATGCTGACCTGGCCGGAGCACAGGTTGATCAGACTGCCGGGGATGAAGAACGGAGAAACCCGGCGCGGGCCCTTTTCCTTGAGCAACAGCGTGGTCTGCGCAATGCTCTCCAACCCGCCGATGCCCGAACCGATCATCACGCCGGTGCGGTTCTGCCCTTCGGTGTCTTCCGGCTTCCAGCCCGAATCCTCGACCGCCTGCGTGGCGGCGGCCATCGCGAACAGGATGAAGGTATCGACCTTGCGCGCATCCTTGGGCGACATCCAGTCATCGGGGTTGAACGAGCCGTCGCTGCCATCGCCCTTGGGCACTTCGCACGCGATCTTCGTCGCCAGATTTTCCGCGTCGAACTTGGTGATCGGACCGGCGCCCGACTGACCGTCCAACAGACGGCTCCACGTTTCCTCGACCCCGCAGGCCAAGGGCGTCACCATTCCCAGCCCGGTCACAACCACTCGCCGCATGCCCGCTCTCCTCATCGTTTTGTTGAGGGAGGATATAGCGTTCAAAGGGGGGGTGCGACAAGGGACGGATACGCGCGACAGCGACATGCGCCTCCGGCGGGGATATTTCGGGACAGAAGATCAGGTGGGCCGCAGCGATCTGGACGGCCCCGGCACCGCCAGCTGCCTTCGACATAGTCCGAGAGCGATATCGAGGCCCAGCCATGCGCAGACGTCCCCTGATCCTGAGCGTGACAATCCTTACCGCAATCCTTGGCGGTTTCACACTTGGTGCCATGCTGAACGGTCAGAAAGACCACCGGGACGGTCCGGTATTGGTGGCGCTCGATCTGTTTCGCGAGATCTGCATTCCTGTCAGCAAAGGCGCGCGTCCGCCCTTCCTTCAAAACAAGTTCGACTTCACGATCTCCGAACTGGGACCGACGTGGATCGACAGGCCAACCGGCATGTCAGCAACCGTTTCTGATCTCGGATGCAGCGTAAGCGATGTGCTCAACCCGCTTTCGATTGCGAACCGCGACAGATTCGCGGCCACTGCTGCGGCGCATACCATTGAGGTCTTTTCCCCAGCTGTCCCATCACGACGTGGACGCACCCGAAGGCTGGGAATTATATCGCGCCTGGATGAGCCATCCATCGGGCGATCCCCGCCGTTGGGGGATCCTCCTGTACCGTGGCGGACAAGCTATAGGCAGACCTGAGACCTTTCTCTCGATCTCCCGCAATCCGGCGTACCACGAACGGCGGCAACGTCCCGCCCGGCGCACACCGTAGCCCCGGCCAGACGGAACGCCGTCTCCTGTCACGGCCATCGGCGTCCCCGCCTGTACCGCCCGCCCTGACTAGCGCCCAAACCTTTCTTCTGTCTTAAAATATCCCTGCCGGAGGCACTGAAACGAAAACACACAATAAAAAAAGCGCGCCCCCCTTTCGGGAAACGCGCCTTTCAAAAGCCATCAGGCGGTCGCGGGTTACTGCGCGCCCTTGATGAAGCTGACTGCGTCGCCGAACGTCTGGATCGTCTCGGCGGCGTCGTCGGGGATTTCGATTCCGAACTCTTCCTCGAAGGCCATGACCAGCTCGACTGTGTCGAGGCTGTCCGCGCCGAGGTCGTCGATGAACGACGCGTTCTCGGTCACTTTTTCCTCTTCGACGCTCAGGTGCTCGACGACGATCTTCTTCACGCGATCTGCAATGTCGCTCATATGTCTCTTCCTCGTTTCGGGTCGGCGGGCTGGGCCCGTCCGCTCTGATACCCGTTCACTATGTGACCGGGCGATGGTTCCGCCGTAACGGAAAAAGGCCCACATGACAATCCGGCACGATGATGTGCGCGGCTGGCGTCGGCCCGTGTGCGGCGCGCTATAGCACACCCGCCGGGTTGCGCAAACGCTTTCGCACGGCTTGCGAAATCGGCCTAGATCATTGCCATGCCGCCATTGACGTGCAGCGTCTGTCCGGTGACGTAGGCCGCCTCCTGACTGGCAAGATAGAGGACCGCCGACGCGATTTCATCCCCCGTGCCCATGCGACCTGCGGGAATCGCGGCCAGGATGCCGTCCTTCTGCTTTTCGTTGAGCGCGTCGGTCATCGCCGTCTCGATGAAACCGGGGGCGACGCAGTTCGCGGTGATCCCGCGTGAGGCGACTTCCAGCGCGATGGATTTGGTCAGACCGATCATTCCGGCCTTGGACGCGGCATAGTTCACCTGCCCGCCATTGCCGGTCACCCCGACGACGGAGGTGATGTTGATGATCCGCCCCCAGCGCGATTTCATCATCGGGCGCATCACGCCCCGGCACAGCCGCATGGTGGAGGTCAGGTTCACCTCGAGCACCCGCGACCATTCGTAATCGGTCATGCGCATGAAGATGTTGTCGGCGGTGATGCCCGCATTGTTCACCAGGATATCGAGCGACCCCATCGCCGCGATGGCCTGCTTAGGCAGAGCCTCCACCTCCACCGCTTCGGACAGGTTGCAGGGCAGGACGTGGGCCCGATCGCCCAGCGTGGTTGCCAGCGCTTGTAACGGTGCCTCGCGCGTGCCGCTCAGCCCAACGGTCGCGCCGGCGCTGTGCAGGGCCGTGGCAATGGCGCCGCCGATGCCACCCGATGCCCCCGTGACGAGGGCGGTCTTGCCGGTCAGATCGAACATGATGATTACTCCTTGAGTGCGGCGATGTCGTCGGGGGTGCCGACGGCCTTGCACGCGATGGATTTGTCTATGCGGCGGATCATGCCCGACAGCGCCTTGCCCGCGCCGATCTCCCAGATCTCCGTGACGCCCTGCGCGGCCATGAAGCTCACACTCTCGCGCCAGCGCACGGCCCCTGTCACCTGATCGACCAGCAAGGCCCGGATCAGCGTCGGATCATCGACGGCGGTCGCGGTGACGTTGGCGATCAGCGGCACGCCGGGCTGAGCGATGTCCACATCGTCCAGCGCCTCGGCCATGACATGAGCCGCAGGCTCCATCAAGGCGCAGTGGAAGGGGGCGGAGACAGGCAGGATCACGGCCCGCTTCGCCCCGCGCGCCTTGGCGATCTCACAAGCCCGCTCGACCGCGCCCTTGTGGCCCGAAACGACGACCTGTGCGGGGTCGTTGTCGTTCGCGGCCTGACAGATTTCACCCTGTGCGGCCTCCTGCGCGACCTTTTTGACCGTGGCCAGATCCAGCCCCAGCAGTGCGGCCATCGCGCCGACGCCCACCGGAACGGCCTCCTGCATCGCCGTGCCACGGCGGCGCAACAGGCGTGCGGTGTCGGCAAGGCTCAACGCACCCGCGGCGCACAGCGCGGAATATTCACCCAGCGAGTGCCCCGCCACGAAGGATGCCCCCTGCAGGTCGAACCCCTCGGCAGCGAGCGCGCGCATGGCCGCGATGGACGTGGCCATCAATGCAGGCTGCGCGTTCGCGGTCAGGGTCAGGGCCTCTGCATCCCCCTCCCAGATGAGGGTGGAGAGCTTCTCGCCCAGCGCATCGTCCACTTCCTGAAAGACCTGAGCGGCCTGCGGATAGGCATCGGCAAGCGCCTTGCCCATCCCGATGGTCTGGGCGCCCTGCCCTGGAAATACGAATGCCCGCATGTCGGCCTCCCCTGAATGTCTTCGCGTCATGTTTTACGCACCGTAACACGGGGGGGCAAGCGCTCAGGACACTTGCACGCCCGCCGACCACGTGCCGCGCAGCACGGGCGTGTCGTCGATCACGGCAAAGCGGATCACGTCGGCGCGCAGCCCGACCGCCAGAACCCCGCGATCCGTCAGCCCCACCGCCCGCGCGGGTGCCGCGCTGACCGTCGCCATGCCGCGCGGATAATCGCCCCACATCTGCGCCAGCCGCACCGCCCCCATCAACAGGGAGGCTGGCACATAATCCGATGACAGGATGTCGAGCCGGTCGCGCCCGGCCAGTTCCGCCGCCGCGACATTGCCCGAATGTGAGCCGCCCCGCACCAGGTTCGGGGCCCCCAAGATGGTCAGGAGGCCGAGCTGCCGACAGGCATTCGCCGCCTCGATCGTGGTTGGAAACTCCGCCAGCGTGACGCCATGGGCGTGACTGGCGGCGACCTGGGTCGCGGTGGTGTCGTCATGGCTGGCCAGCGTCGCGCCCAGCTTGCGCGCGGCGGCGACGGTCGCGGCCTCATGCTTCGCGCCGTATTCCGCGTGAATCCCGCGCAGGAACGCGACGTAGTCCTCGAACTCATCGGCGGGTAGGCCGTGCTTGCCGCAGACGTAATCCTTGTATTTGCCCATATCCGAGAATTGCCGCTGCCCCGGCGTATGATCCATCATCGACACGATGCCGATCCGGTCGCGGGGGCCGAACTCCGCCAGTTCCTCGACCAGGGTTTCCGAACAGGTCTCCGCCCTGAGGTGAATGTGGTGGCTGATGCGCAAGGCCCCGGCGGCGCGCATCGCGATGATCTCATCCGCCATGCGGCGCGCATACTTGCCGTAGCGCCGCTGCCCACCCGATACGATGGAGCCGACGCGGATCGCATCGAACACCGTGGTGATGCCCGCGCCGGCCAGCTCGCGATCATGTGCGACGATGGCGGCGCCGTGGGGCCAGTCCACCTTGGGGCGCGGCGACAGATGCCGCTCCAGATTGTCGGTATGCAGTTCCACCAGACCGGGGGCCAACATGTCGCCCTGACAATCCACGGCACCCTCAGGCACCCCGCCGCCGCGCGTGATACCGGCGATCAAACCTTCCCGCAGGTGTAAAGTTCCCGTGATAACCTCGTCTTTCAGGATCAGGCTTGCATTTGAAAGCAGAATATCTTGAGTCATTTGAGCGTCACGCTGAGTTGGCAGTCTCGGCGGACTGCGTGAGTATGTTGGGAAGTATGTTCATGTACGCACGATACGCGATTTTCTACACCCCTGCACCCGGCAGCGATCTGGCCGTTTTCGGCGCGCGTTGGCTGGGGTGGGACAGCGCGAAGGGCCGCACGGTCGCACATCCTTTCGCCCACGGGCTGGACGTACGAGCCATCACGCAGACGCCACGCAGATACGGCTTTCACGCTACGCTGAAGGCACCGTTCCACCCGGCCGCGGGTCTGATCGAAAGCGATCTGATCGCCTGCGTGACCGATTTCGCCGCGGCGGCCCGCGTCGCCCCGCTGAACGGTCTGGTGCAGGGTTATCGGAGCGGCTTCGTCGCGCTTCGCCCGGCGGGCGATACCAGCGAAATCAACAGATTGGCCGAAACCATCGTGCGCGATCTGGACATGCTGCGCGCCCCGTTGAGCGAAGCAGACATCGCGCGACGGCGCAGGGCCGGCCTGACCGCGAAGCAGGACGCACAGATGCTCGACTGGGGCTATCCCTACATCTTCGACGATTTCCAGTTCCACATGACCCTGAGCGGCCCGCTGGACGAGGAGACCGCCAACCGCGTGATCGATTCCATCGCCCCGCATGCCGCCCGCGCCATTCCCGATCCGCTCAGCATGGATGCGATCACCTTGATGGGAGAGGACGCAGCAGGCCAGTTCCATCAGATCCGCCGCTGTTCACTGACCGGATAAAGCCACACCGTCTTCACGCAATCGCCGCCTTCACGCAATCGTCAAGGGTGCCTCGTTGCCGATGTGGTGCACCTTGACCCCCGAAAGCCGAATGTCGGCCATCGGAAGCGCCGCGCCATCATGCCTGATGACATCGGACTGTCCCTGAACGGCGCTGACACGGGCGTTTGCGCCTCGATCATGATTGCCTGAATGGTGCGGACGTGACAGGTCTGCCGGGTGAGGCAGGCACGCTGAAGCGGAGGGCGTTATGGATCAAAAGCGACACGGCGCAGCCATCGCGGCGATGTGCCTTGGGGTGTTCAGCCTGGTGCTCAGCGATACGGCGGCCAAGGAACTGGCGCAACGCTACGAGCCGTTGCAGATCATGTTCCTGCGCTCATGCATCGCCCTGCCCATCGTCACCGCCATCGTCGTGCAGGCAGAGGGGTGGGGCGCTTTGCGCTCAAAACGGCCCGGCGTGCATCTGCTGCGCGCGCTGCTGACGCTGGGCGCGGCCTACACCTTCTTTACCTCGCTGCGCACATTGCCGCTGGCCGGGGCCACGGCGCTGGCCCTGACCGCGCCGCTGTTCGTCACCGCCCTGTCGGTGCCATTATTGGGCGAGAAAGTCGGCAGGTTGCGCTGGGGTGCGTTGATCGTCGGCTTTGGCGGCGCGATGGTGATCGTGCAACCGGGGGCGGAAACCTTGCAACCCGCCGCGCTGCTGGCGCTGGGAACCGCGCTTTGCTACGCGCTGGTGATGATCGGGGCCCGCTGGATCGACCGGGATGACAGCGTGCGCACAGTGATGTTCTACCTGACCGCGCTGCCGGTGCTGCTGACCTCATGGACCCTGCTGCTGGACTGGCCTGCAATCACCGCCGTGGACCTGAGCCTGTTCGCGGCCATGGCCATTTGCGGCACAATCGGCATCACCTTCATCACGCAGGGGTTTCGCATGGCCCCCGCCGCCATCGTGGCACCGTTTGATTATACCGCGCTGGTCTGGGCCTCCATCACGGGCTGGCTGTTCTTCGGGGAGTTGCCGCAGATCGCCACCTATATCGGGGCCGCGATCATCGTGGCGGCGGGCCTGTTCGTTATCTGGCGTGAGGCGCAACTGGCAAAACGTTGAGCGGCCTCAATGCCCCGATGTGCCCGACATCGTGTTGAGCACGACCACACCCGCCACGATCAGCGCGATGCCAATGATCGCGGCCGGATCCAGCCTTTGCCCGAACATCACCAGTCCGATAAGGGCCATCGCCGCCACCCCGACGCCGGACCAGACCGCATAGGCCACGCCGATGGGAATCGTGCGCAGCACCATCGCCAGAAAGTAGAATGCCACCGCGTAGCCGATGATTGCGACGATCCCCGGCAAGGGTCTGGTGAACCCCTCCGACAGCTTCAGCGCCGTGGTGCCCACGATTTCTCCGATTATGGCCAGCGTCAGCAGGAACCACGGCATGAACATCTCCTCTTTCCCGGTATACGCGATCCTATGTCACGATCCTGTCCGGCGGCGCACTTTGCCCGGTCGGTGGCACAGGGGCAATCGGGCAATGCCGCCAGCCCCCTTGCCACGGGCGATCACCTATGTATAACGCCCCATCCGGTGCAATTCGTTGAATCGCGACGCCCCTCGTATGTGCCTGCCCGGTGATCTCCGGCACGTTTTGAAGCGCGCAAGCAAATGGTGAACTCATGGCTCTGTACGAGCATACCTTCATCGCGCGGCAGGATCTGTCCACCGCGCAGGCCGAAGGCCTTATCGAGCATTTCTCCCAGGTCCTGACCGACAATGGCGGTTCCGTGGCTGAGAGCGAATACTGGGGCCTCAAGACGATGGCCTACAAGATCAACAAGAACCGCAAGGGCCACTACGCCTACCTGCGGTCCGACGCCCCCTCCGCCGCCGTGCAGGAGATGGAGCGTCTGATGGGCCTGCACGAGGACGTCATGCGCGTTCTGACCGTGCGCGTCGAGAAGCACGAGGAAGGCCCCTCCGCAGTGGTTCAGGCAAAGAACTCGCGCGATGAGCGTGGCCCCCGCCGTGATCGCGGCGACCGTCCGGACCGGGGCGACCGCCCCCGTCGCGATTGATCAGGAGTATTTGACACATGGCACGTAAACCATTCTTCCGCCGTCGGAAATCCTGCCCGTTCTCGGGTGAGGGCGCTCCCACGATCGACTACAAGGACGTGAAACTGCTTCAGCGCTATATCTCCGAGCGCGGCAAGATCGTTCCTTCCCGTATCACCGCAGTGTCGGCCAAGAAGCAGCGCGAACTGGCGAAAGCCATCAAGCGCGCCCGTTTCCTCGCCCTGCTGCCCTACGCCGTGAAGTGAGGGTCTGAACATGGACGTTATTCTTCTTGAGCGCGTGGCCAAGCTCGGCCAGATGGGCGAAGTGGTCACGGTGAAATCCGGCTACGCCCGCAACTTCCTGCTGCCGCAGGGCAAGGCGCTGCGCGCGAACGATGCCAACAAGGCACGGTTCGAGGCTCAGAAGGCACAGCTCGAAGCACAGAACCTGGAGACGAAGAAGGAAGCCGAATCGCTCGCAGCGAAACTCGACGGCCAGACCTTCGTCGTCATCCGTTCGGCCTCGGACGCGGGCGGGCTCTACGGCTCCGTCACCACGCGCGACGCGGCCGATGCGGCGACCGAGAACGGCTTCACCGTCGAGCGTCGCCAGATCGTGCTCGACCAGCCGATCAAGGAACTGGGCCTGCACGACATGGAGGTGGTGCTGCACCCCGAAGTGTCCGCGACCATCACCGTGAACGTCGCCCGTTCGGTTGAAGAGGCCGAGATTCAGGCCTCCGGCAAATCCATCGCGGACATCCGCGCCGAGGAAGACGCCGAAGCCGAGTTCGACATCGCCGAGCTGTTCGACGATGTCGGCGGTGCCGCGAACGACTTCGACGAAGACGAAGACGAGCGCGCCCCGATCGAGGACGCCCCGGCCGAGGACGACGACCAGCCCGAGGTCTGAGACCTTCCGGCCCGGTTATGATTTTGACCCCGTCCGCTGTAAAGCGGGCGGGGTTTTTCTTATGGGATGTGATTAAAGTGCGGACGTTTACTATAAGCCCAAGTTTTATATAAGTGCTTTAAGCAGCACAGTCGCAGAATCCAAAAGAAAGATTGGCAAATGCAGCTTTTGACAACGACAAATGTGTATGGACCGTATGACGATTCAAACGAGTCATTTCTCGAATTAGTTAGAAGGCCACCGCAAGGCATAATCATACTGAATGGGAACGCTGGCCTCGGTGCCGATTGGCCAGCAGGAATCTGGAAGAGCCTGAACGGAGCTGCAGTCGCACTTGCTATTTTGTCGGCACCCTCAACGATTCAAGACAACTGGCCAGTATGGAAAAGTATCTTTGATGACATTGCTCAAAGAGTGATCGAATTTCATGGAGAATTTCGAATTGACCGCGACAGTGCACAGGTCGTTGCAATGCACCACTCCGTAAACACCTTCGGATTAGACCCAAAGCGAATGACCGTTCACATGGCCATCCGCCATTTCTTCACTGGGACTGCTGGGTACGAAGATCTCCTGAAAACTGACCGCGTAGATATGGATTGGCCAGAACATGGAGATCTCGGCTCTGACGAATTCTCTCGCGCCGTGCGTAGCAACGAGGAGGCGGCTCGACAAGCGAGATGCAGATATATTTTTGGCGTCGAAGACGGATCAAACTGTCTTACGATAGTAGTCGAGCAAGATGGCAGCGTCTCGATGGAGAAAGGGATGAATATGCGCAGTGATTGGGGCTGAGTTAATCTGCTTTTTATTAAAAATAGGCGACCGACCCACTATAGACAGCATGCGTGAAAGAAGGCTGGGCTTCGACACAGAAAGAGCGAATGGGCTTTCCCATAGGTTGTTGGCTGGGCATAAACTATGGTCACTTTGTGCACATGTCTGTCGTTTAAGGTCGACGAGGCTTCGCTACCTAAACTTGAGGCCCAATTCTTTATTGACCCTTCCACCATTCCGCATAGCTGGAATTCCACGGCGCGCGCCCGGTCTCATCCTGCGCGTCGCCCTCCCACCAAACCGGGCCGCGTTCGCCCAGACGTTCCTTCGCCGCCTGAACATCGGCTCGGGCGGCGCGGGTCTCCTCCTCCGTCTTGGCGAAACGAACGGCGCGCCGCGCCTTCATCAGGTCGCTGACCGCCGCTTTGCGATCGTCCTCGCCCAAGCGCGGATCGGTCTTGCGCCACAATCTTTCCTTTGCCACGAAGTAGCGCCCGTCTGGCGTTTCGGGGTAGGATGGTTTCAAAACACGACTCCCTGACTTATCCCCGTTCTTCACATCGTGGGGATCAAGGTAATCCAGGGTATAAGATCGGCAAATCAGGCGTAGCGGGTGAGCAGTATGGCGGATGGCGGTTATCAGGCGGCGGACAAGGCGGATGAGATCGCCCTGCCCCACAATATCGAGGCGGAGCAGGCCCTGCTGGGCGCGCTGCTGGTCAACAACGAGATCTACGACAAGGTCGCCGCGATCGTCGAGCCGGTGCATTTCTACGATCCCGTGCACCGGCGCATCTATGACGTGGCCGCGCAGCGCATCCAGAAGAACGCCCTCGCCTCACCGGTAACGTTGAAGGCGTTTCTGGCGGATGATCCGGGGCTGGCGGAACTGGGCGGTCCGGCTTACCTCGCACGGCTCGCGGGGGCGGCGATCTCGATCTTTGCGGCGCGCGACTACGCGCAGATGATCTATGACCTCGCCATCCGTCGCGCCCTGATCGAAATCGGCGAGGAGATCGCAGGCACCGCGAAATCCATCACCGTCGATAACGAGCCGAAGGCCCAGATCGTCGAGGCCGAGGCACGGCTTTATCAGTTGGCCGAGCAAGGCCGCGTCGAGGGCGGTTTCCAGTCGTTCCTGCGATCGCTGACCACCGCCGTGAATGTCGCCAACTCCGCCTATCAGCGTGAGGGCAAGCTCGCCGGCGTCTCCACCGGGTTGCGCGATCTGGACAGCAAGCTGGGCGGCCTGCACAAATCCGACCTTCTGATCCTCGCCGGGCGCCCCTCGATGGGAAAGACGGCGCTGGCCACGAACCTCGCCTTCAACGTCGCCAATGCCTACAAGAAGGGCATGCGCTCCGACGGGGTGGAGGGCACCATCGACGGCGGCGTCGTCGGCTTCTTCTCGCTGGAGATGAGCGCGGATCAGCTTGCCTCACGTATCCTGGCCGAACAGGCGGAGGTGGACAGCCACAAGATTCGCGACGGTTCGCTGGATGCCGATGAATTCCGCCGGTTTATCGAGGCGTCCAAGACGCTGGAGCGCATTCCGCTCTATATCGACGACACCCCGGCGCTGAAAATCTCGACCGTGGCGGCACGCGCAAGGCGGCTGAAACGGCAGCACGGGCTGGACCTGCTGGTCATCGACTATCTTCAGTTGCTCAAGGGCACGAACGCCAAATCCGACAACCGGGTGAACGAGGTTTCGGAGATTACCCAAGGTCTGAAGGCCATCGCCAAGGAGCTGGAAATCCCCGTGATCGCCCTGTCGCAGCTGTCGCGTCAGGTCGAAAACCGTGAGGACAAGCGCCCGCAACTCAGCGATCTGCGCGAATCCGGCTCCATCGAGCAGGATGCCGACGCCGTGATGTTCGTCTACCGCGAGGAATATTATAAAGAGCGTGAAATGCCCTCCGAAACCGATCTCGAGGCCACGGCCCGCTGGCAGGAACTGATGGAACAGGTCACGGGCAAGGCCGAGGTCATCATCGGCAAACAGCGCCACGGCCCGATCGGATCGGTCCAACTGGCGTTCGAGGGACGCTTCACCCGCTTCTCCGACCTCGCGCAAAGCTGGCAGCAGCGTCCCGACGATTATTGATGCAGGCCGGGCTGCACATCGACCTGAACGCGATCCGCGCGAATTGGCGGGCGCTCGACCTGGCGCCCGAAACCGGCGCGGTGGTCAAGGCGGACGCCTACGGGCTGGGGCTGGACCGGGTGGCGCGGGCCTTGGCGCAGGCAGGGGTGCGCAGCTTCTTCGTGGCGCAGGTTGAGGAGGGCGTCGCGCTGCGTGAGGCCTTGGGCAATGGGCCGGAGATCTACGTCTTTTCCGGGCTGATGTGCGCCTCGGACGCGGTGCATTTTCGGTCAAACGCGCTGATCCCCTGCCTTAACTCCCTGCCGCAAGCCTCTGATTACAGGTCCAATATGGCGGGGCATCCCTTCGCGCTGCAATACGATACCGGCATGAACCGGCTGGGGCTGGAGGCAGCGGATTTGGCGCATCTGCCCGATCTGGGGACCCCCCGTTTGATCCTGTCGCATCTGGCCTGCGCGGACATGCCGGACCATCCGCAAACCCTGCGGCAATTGTCCGCGTTCACCGCCATGGCGCCGCAGGGCCGCCGATCCCTGTCGGCGACGGGCGGTATCGGGCTTGGCCCCGATTATCATTTCGACATCACCCGCCCCGGTATCGGCCTGTATGGCGGTGCGCCGTTCGATGCCGCCCGTCCCGTGGTGACACTGCGCCTGCCGGTCATCCAGACGCGCGATGTCGCCATCGGGGAAAGCGTCGGCTATGGCGCCACGTGGATCGCCAAGCGGCCCTCGCGCATTGCCACGATCTCCTCCGGCTATGCGGACGGGCTGATCCGGGCCATCGGTGGTGGCGGGGCAAGCCTGTGGTGCGAGGACACGCCCTGCCCCCTCGCCGGTCGCGTGTCGATGGATCTGATCGGCGTGGACGTGACGGATCTGGATCACGACCCGCAATCGCTCGACATCCTTGGGCCGCATCAGGGCATTGACGCATTGGGTAAGGCCGCGGGTACCATAGGCTATGAAATACTGACTTCGCTCGGCGCGCGCTATGAGCGGCATTATATCGGGTGAGGTTATATCGGGCCATGTTCGACGTGTAAGATGTGCTTTCGCGCCGCGCCGCCTACATAAGACAGGTTCGCCCCGCGCGATGATCGCCGGTCGCATTTGCACGGCAATGCGTAACAACTCTTGGCCTGCACGTCCGGTCAGGGTAGGTCTGCGCGAACGATGGAGGCTTGAATGGTCGTTTTAAGGTATGCGCAGGAGATTCTGGCCAGCATCGGCGCGGCCGTTCTGGCCCTGTGCGCGGCAACCGGCGCGCTGCTGATCTTCGCCGCAACCGCTATCAGTCATCTGGTGCGGCCGCCGTTCTATCCGGTGGAGATCGGGCGGCAATTGCTGCGGATCGGCTGGTTCTCGCTGCCGGTGGTGGGCCTGACGACGCTGTTCACGGGGGGGGCGCTGGCGCTGCAGATTTTCGCAGGTGGCGCGCGCTTCAACGCGGAATCGGTGGTGCCGTCGATCGTGGCGATCGGCATGGTGCGCGAACTGGGGCCCGTTCTGGGCGGGCTGATGGTGGCGGGGCGGGTCTCTGCCTCTATCGCGGCGGAAATCGGCACGATGCGCGTGACGGAGCAGATCGACGCGCTCAGCACGCTCAGCACCAACCCGATGAAGTATCTGGTCGTGCCGCGCCTGATCGCGGCCGTTATCGCCCTGCCCCTGCTGGTGCTGATCGGGGATATCATCGGTGTGATGGGCGGATTTATGGTCGGCGTCGGGCGGCTCGACTTCAACGCCGCGACCTATATCAACACGACCGCGGATTTCCTGACGACGGCGGATGTCGTCTCCGGTCTGGTCAAGGCGGCGGTGTTCGGCTTCATCCTGGCGTTGATGGGCTGCTATCAGGGCTATCATTCGCAGCGCGGCGCACAGGGCGTCGGGCGGGCGACCACGAACGCGGTCGTGTCCGCATCGGTGCTGATCTTCGCGGCGAACTACATCCTGACGGAGGTTTTCTTTACCTCATGAGCACGCAAATCACTCTCAAGAACCTCACCAAATCCTTCGGTCGCAAGCATGTCCTGCGCGGCGTCGATCTGATCGCGCCGGCGGGACAGAACACGGTCATCATCGGGGAGTCGGGTTCGGGCAAGTCCGTGCTGCTGAAATGCATCCTGGGACTGGTGAAGCCCGACGCGGGCGAGGTTCTGCTGGACGGGCAACCGGCGGATCGGGATCGCGATGCGTTCCTTGCGCGGTTCGGAATGCTGTTTCAGGGCGCGGCGCTGTTCGACAGCCTGACGGTCTGGGAAAATGTCGGCTTTCGTCTGGTGCGGGGCAAGAACAAGCTCAACCGCAACGACGCGCGCGATGTCGCGGTCGAAAAACTGCGCCGCGTCGGGCTGAGCGCGGACGTGGCGGACCAGTTTCCCGCTGAACTGTCAGGCGGAATGCAAAAACGTGTTGGTCTGGCGCGGGCCATCGCGGCGGACCCGCAGATCATCTTTTTCGATGAGCCGACGACCGGGCTCGACCCGATCATGGCCGGTGTCATCAATGACCTGATACGCGAGATCACGGCCGAGATCGGCGCCACCGGCATGACCATCACCCATGACATGACCAGCGTTCGCGCCATCGCGGATCAGGTGGCGATGCTGCACAACGGCAAGATCCGCTGGATCGGACCGGCGGATCAGATGGACACTTGCGGCGATCCCTATGTGGAACAGTTCGTCACCGGGTCCGCCGATGGCCCGATCGAGGCGGTCAGATAGGCGGTGCGGCTGGCGCGGGGCATCAACCTGGCATTGTTGATCGCGTATCCGATCGCCTGGCTGGCCCCGCTGATGCAGGCGCGGGTGCTGTGGTTTCTGGGCGGGGACCGTGTTTCGATGCTGGGCGGTTTGCGCGCTTTGTGGGGCTCTGACGCCGTTCTGGCGGGGCTGGTCGCCCTGCTCGCCATCGTCATGCCCTATGCCAAGGTCATCGCGACCGAACTGCACTTCGCCGGTCGCCTGCCCCGGCCCCTCACCCGTGCGCTGCCTTATGTCGCGCGGTTGTCGATGGCCGATATCTTTCTGATCGCTCTCTACGTCGTGCTGGCCAAGGGCATCGCGGGCGCGAACGTAACGCCGCTATGGGGTCTGTGGCTGTTCACGGGCTGTGTGGTGACCTCCCTGGGATTGAGCATGGTGAAGAGATGACGATATTCGAATTGATGGGGGGCATCCTGATCGGCTTCGGCGCGTTCGGCGCGATGGGGTGGAGCGCATGGCGCGCGATATCCGCGCAGCCCATCCGGCGCGGATTGTATATCGGCACGGTGGTGTTCACGCTGCTGGGCATGGCGTCGATCTCCCTCCTGTCGCCACCGCTGGCACTTTTTGCGGGCGGGGCGCTGGCGTTCTGCGCGGCGAGCCTGTTTTGGGCGGAGCGTGGGGCGGAGCGTGTGCTGCCCCTGTTCCAGATCGCCTTCGGCGTGATCCTGATCACCGGTGCGCCTTTCTGACGTCCTCCCTGAAATGGCGCGCATCCCGCACAAATGTTGCGGTTTCGTTCCGGTCGCGATAAACCCCTCCCATGGCAAGACAGACGAACAATTTCAGATGCACGGAATGCGGCGCAACCCACAAGAAGTGGGCCGGGCGCTGCGATGCCTGTTCGGCGTGGAATTCCATTGTCGAGGATGCAGGCACCGGATCCTCCGCCCCCAAGGCGCTGGGAAAGGCGCGGGGGCGCACCGTCGCGCTGAGCGATCTGAGCGTCGAGGATACGGCCCTGCCGCGCGAATTGTCGGGCATTGCGGAACTGGACCGCGTGACCGGCGGCGGGCTGGTTCCGGCCTCCGCCACTTTGGTGGGGGGTGATCCGGGCATCGGCAAATCCACCCTGCTGTTGCAGGCGGCGGCGGCCTATGCCCGCAACGGCGCGAAGGTCGTCTATGTTTCGGGTGAGGAAGCGGCGGCGCAGATCAGGATGCGGGCCAAGCGGCTGGGCCTCGCCGATGCGCCGGTCAAGCTGGCGGCGGAGACGAACCTGCGCGACATCCTGACCACGCTGGAGGCGGAGCAGCCGCGCCTGGCCATCATCGATTCAATCCAGACAATGTGGTCCGATCACGTGGACAGCGCCCCCGGCTCCGTCTCGCAGGTGCGCGCGGCGGCACATGAGCTGGTGACCTTTGCCAAGCGCAAGGGGATCAGCGTTATCCTCGTCGGGCATGTGACCAAGGACGGGCAGATCGCCGGCCCGCGCGTCGTGGAACACATGGTCGATACCGTTCTGTATTTCGAGGGGGAGCGCGGCCACCAGTTCCGCATCCTGCGCGCGGTCAAGAACCGGTTCGGCCCGGCGGATGAAATCGGCGTGTTCGAGATGACCGGCGCCGGGCTGGCGGAGGTATCCAACCCCTCGGCCCTGTTCCTGAGCGAGCGTGGCAAACCGGCCAGCGGCTCAGTCGTGTTTGCGGGAATCGAGGGAACGCGCCCGTTGCTGTGTGAAATTCAGGCGCTGGTCGCGGCCTCGCCGCTGGCCACACCACGGCGCACGGTCGTGGGCTGGGATTCGCAACGGTTGGGCATGATCCTCGCCGTGTTGGAGGCGCGGGCCGGGATCGGCTTTGGCGGGATGGATGTCTTTCTGAACGTGGCGGGCGGGCTGCGCGTCAGCGAACCCGCCGCCGATCTGGCGGTTGCCGCCGCCCTGATCAGCGCACGGCAGGATCACGCCCTGCCGCCCGAGACGATCCTGTTCGGAGAGATCAGCCTGTCCGGTGCCCTGCGCCCCGTGCCCCAGCCCGAGGCCCGCCTGCGCGAGGCGGCGAAGCTGGGCTTTACCCGCGCCATCGCACCCGCCGGGATGCGGCGCACCGGAAGCGACCCGATCCAGGTGGAAACCCTTGACGATTTGCCCGGCTTTGTGGAAAGCGTATTTGGTCAACTCGACTAAAACTCAATAACCAACGGGACCGCGTCGCATGGATCAATTCACTCTGGTGGACGCCGGTGTCGCGGGCATCGTCATCATTTCGGCCCTGCTGGCCTATTCGCGCGGTTTCGTGCGGGAGGTTCTGTCCATCGCGGGCTGGGTGGCGGCGGCGATCGTCGCCTTCCTCGTGGCCCCAACGGTTGAGCCGATCATCTCGGAACTGCCGGTCATTTCCGACATTATCGGCGGATCGTGCCAGATCGCGATCATCGCCGCATTCGGCATCGTGTTCGTGCTGGCGCTGGTGGTCATTTCGCTGTTCAGCCCACTGATCTCCGGCACGGTTCAGAAATCGGCGCTCAGCCCGATCGACAGCGGTCTGGGCCTGCTGTTCGGCGTGGCGCGCGGGCTGCTGTTGGTGGCGATCGCCTTCGTGATCTACGATCAGGCACCGGTCAGCGACAGTGCCGTCGCGATGGTGGACAATGCAGCCAGCCGCGATCTGCTCGCCGCGCTCAAGGATTGGGTGATCGACCTGCTGCCGACCGAGGTGCCGCCCCAGATCGTCGAGAGCTACGATCAGCTGATGGGCCGCTGCTCCAGCTGAATTGGGCCAAAGTCCAGTCTGCCGGGGCGCGAACCCGCGCCGCGCCGGATATCGTTCACATTGACGTGCGGCGCGACACAGTCAGGTGGTGACAAGCAGGTGACGCGCCGCTACAAGGCGCGAAAGTCATCGCAAAGCGCGCCTGTGGGAGACTTCGCCATGTCCACGATCCCTGATTTTCCAGCTCACCCATTCGACGCACGGGGTGACGACAAACCGCGTGAGGAATGTGGCATCTTCGGTGCGACAGGCGTTTCGGACGCGGCGAATTTCGTCGCACTCGGCCTGCACGCCCTGCAACATCGGGGGCAGGAAGCTGGCGGCATCGTCAGCTTCGCACCCGGTATCGGGTTCTCCTCCGTGCGGCGGTTCGGCTATGTGCGCGACAACTTCACCTCCGCCAGCGTGATGGAGCAGTTGCCCGGTCAGATCGCCTGCGGGCATGTGCGCTATTCCACCGCCGGGTCCAAGGGCGCCGCGATCCGCGACGTGCAGCCGCTGTTCGCGGAATTCGCCATGGGCGGCTGTGCCATCGCACATAACGGCAACCTGACCAATGCCGAGGCGCTGCGCGCGGAACTGATCGACCGTGGTTCGATCTTCCAGTCGTCCAGCGATACCGAATGCATCATCCACCTGATGGCGCGGTCCATCCAACGTTCCATCCCCGAGCGGATGAAGGACGCGCTGCGCCGGGTCGAGGGTGCGTTCAGCGTCATCGCCATGACCCGAACCAAGCTGATCGGCGTGCGCGACGCGCGCGGTGTGCGCCCGCTGATGCTGGGCCGCTTGACCGGCGGCGGCTGGTGCCTGGCGTCCGAGACCTGCGCGCTCGACATCATCGGTGCGGAATTCGTGCGTGAGGTTCAGCCGGGCGAGATGGTGATCTGCACCCCCGACGGCATCGAATCCTCCTTTCCGTTCGAGGCGAAGCCCAAGAAGTTCTGCATTTTCGAATATGTCTACTTCTCCCGCCCCGACAGCGTGATCGGCGGGCATTCCGTGTACGAAACCCGGCGTCGCATCGGCGTGGAACTGGCGCGGGAGGCCCCGGTCGAGGCCGATCTGGTCTGCCCCGTGCCGGATTCGGGCACGCCTGCGGCCATCGGTTATTCGCAGGAAAGCGGGATTCCCTACGCGATGGGCATCATCCGCAACCAGTATATGGGCCGGACCTTCATCGAGCCGACGGCGGAGATCCGCAATATGGGTGTGCGGCTGAAGCTGAACGTCAACCGCGCCCTGATCAAGGGCAAGCGGGTCATTCTGGTCGATGACTCGGTCGTGCGCGGCACCACCAGCCAGAAGATCAAGGACATGGTCCTGGACGCGGGCGCGGCGGAGGTGCATTTCCGTATCGCCTCCCCCCCCACTCAATGGCCATGCTTTTACGGCGTGGATACCCCGGATCGGGAAAACCTGCTGGCCGCGCAGATGACGGTGGAGCAGATGCGCGATCACCTTGGCGTGGCCAGCCTCAGCTTCGTCTCGATGGACGGGCTTTACCGCGCCTGTGGTGAGAAGAAGCGCGCGGCGGAACCGCAATTCTGCGACGCCTGCTTCTCCGGCGATTATCCCGTACGTCCCAGCGACGTGGTCGATTCCGGCCGTGTGAAGCTGAAGGCGGATGCCTGATCCCGTCCTCTTTCGCGCACATCACTTCCTGTGCGCGTTGGGGTTCGAGGGTAAGGGCTATTCCAACGGCTTCGTCGCCAACATGGCGCAAATCGTCCAACGACTGCGCGATGCGCCCGACACGATGATCGAGGTGATCGCGCAGACCGACGACATCTGCGCCCCCTGCCCCAAGCGCCGCGATACCTCCTGCCTCAGCCAGGCGCGCATCATGACGCTGGACCAGCGGCATGGTGCGGCATTGGGTTTGCAACCCGGCGATCGGTTGAGCTGGGCCGAGGCGCAGCAGCGGATGCGGGACAGGATCACCCCAGACACGCTGGAGCGGATCTGTGCTGGCTGTGCCTGGCTGGATCACGGCATGTGTCGCAACGCCGTCGCGCGCCTTCACCAACCGGCCTGAGCGAAAACCGGACTGAGCGAGCGGAAGCTCCAAACGCAAAACGCCGCCCCGGTTGGGACGGCGTCTGAAGTCGTTATGGGGTCGGATCAGCGGCGGGCGATTTTGAAGCCTGCCGTGACGATCAGCGCCGCAATCACCAGCTTGACCAGATCGCCGATGATGAAGGGCGTCATGCCCGCAGCGACCGCACCGTTAAAGTCGAGCCCCGTGGCCGCGTTGAGATACAGCACGCCCGGCACATACAGCGCCACATTCGCCACGAAACCCGCGATCAGCAGGCCGACGAGGGTCTGACCGGACACACGCTCCGCCATGAAGCCTGCAATGCCGGCCATCGCAACGAAGCCGTAGAGGAAACCAGCGGTCGGGCCGAACAGGGCCGCACCGTTCATTCCATTGGCGAAGACCGGCAGGCCCATCGCGCCCTCGGCCAGGTACAGCGCCAGAGCGGCCGCACCGCGCCATGCGCCCAAGCTCAAGCCCACGAACAGGATCGCCAGCGTTTGCAATGTCATCGGCACCGGGAACATCGGCACGGAGATTTGCGCGGCCATCGCCACGATCATCGAGCCGCCGACGATCAGTGCAGCGTCACGCAGCATGGAGTTCGACTGCCACAGCGTTGCGGCCATAGGGGTTTGACGGGTCATAGAGAAAATCCTCGGCTGAATTATGTTGCCACAGGTCTGCCGTTCCTGCGGCACAATGTCAACGTGCAGGGTGACTTGCGCCTGTCGAAGAAGCGGGGCAGAAAGCCGCCCATGACACAGGAAACCACACAGAATCTGGCCGGGCGCATCGTGCTGGTCACCGGGGCCTCACGCGGGTTGGGGCGCGGTGTCGCGGTCGCCGCCGCCGCAGGCGGGGCGCATGTCGTGGCGCTGGCACGCACCGTCGGCGCGCTTGAGGAACTGGCAGATGAGATCGACGCCCTACCCGGCGGCGTGACGCTGGTTCCGCTCGACATTACGGACGATGCGGGTTTGCAGCGCATGTGCCTCGCCCTGCATGAGCGTTGGGGCCGGGTCGATGCCTGGGTTCATACCGCGATCTATGCCGCGCCGCTGTCGCCTGCCGCGCATGTCGCGGTCAAGGAACTGGACAAGTCCATCGCAACCAACGTGCGCGCCGCGCACCGTCTTGTAACGATGGTGGAACCTCTGCTGAAGGCCTCCGATACCGGGCACGCGATCCTTGCCGATGACCCTATGGTGGGAGCGGCCTATCATGGCGGCTATGGCGCGTCGAAGGCGGCACAGCGCGCACTGTGGCAAAGCTGGCAGGCCGAGACGCAGAAGCTGGGGCCGAAGGTCACGCTGCACGTGCCCGCACCGATGGCCACTGCGGTACGGGCCCGGTTTCATCCCGGCGAAAACCGGGACGTTCTGGCGGATGTTCGTGCCGAGGGGGAGAAGCTGGTCGCGCTTTTGTAGCCGCGATCAGTACTCGTTATCCTTGAACCCGGAGCGTTTGCGCAGTTTCGTGGCGCGGTGCACCTTGCGATCGGCATAGGGGTTGTCGCGCTTGCGCAATTCCAGTCGGATCGGCACGCCCTGCATGTCAAAGTCGCGACGCAAGCCGTTGACCAGAAAGCGTTTATAGGCCGTTGGCAGGTCCTCTGGCAACGAACAGAACGCGATGAAAGTCGGCGGGCGCGATTTGGCCTGCGTCATGTAGCGCAAGCGGATGCGGCGACCGCCCGGTGCGGGGGGCGGATGGCTGGCGACCATGTCGATCAGCCATTGGTTCAGCTTGCCGGTCGAAATCCGCTTGTTCCAGATCTCATGCTGCTTCTCGATCGCCTCACGCAAGCGGTCGAGCCCGCGTCCCGTCAGGGCGGAGACGGTAATCAGCGGCGTGCCGGACAGTTGTGGCAGCAAGCGGTCGAGCTGTTCCTTCATGCTGGCCAGCTTTTCGGAGCGGTTGTCCTCGGCGTCCCACTTGTTCGCGGCAAAGACGACGGCGCGGCCCTCACGCTCGGCCAGATCCGCGATGCGCAGGTCCTGGCTCTCGAACGGAATGGAGGTATCGAGCACGACCACCACGACCTCCGCGAACTTGACCGCGCGCAAACCGTCGGAGACGGAGAGTTTTTCGAGCTTCTCCTGCACCTTCGCTTTGCGCCGCATTCCGGCGGTATCGAAGATGCGAAATTCGCGCTGGCCCCAGGTGGTGGATACGGCGATAGAATCGCGGGTGATCCCGGCCTCGGGACCGGTCAGCAGGCGATCCTGGCCCAGGATCTTGTTGATCAGCGTCGATTTTCCGGCATTCGGGCGCCCGACAACGGCGATTTGCAGGGGGCGGTCGCTGGGATCCTCACCCTCCTCCAGATCGGTTTCGGCGACTTCTTTCTCGAACTTCTTGGCCCATGGCTCCAGCATGGAGCGCAGTTCGTCCATCCCCTCCCCATGTTCGGCGGAGATGGCGATCGGCTCTCCCAATCCCAGGGTGTAGGCCTCGTAAAAACCGGCATCGCCCGCGCTGCCCTCAGCCTTGTTCGCGGCGAGGATGACGCGGCCATTGGCGCGCTTGCGCAGGATGTCGGCAAAGACGAGGTCCTGGCGGGTGATTCCGGTGCGGGCATCGACAATGAACAGGCACAGGTCAGCCTCGGATACGGCGCGTTCGGTCAGCGCGCGCATCCGGCCGGGAAGGCTCTCATCATCCGCTTCCTCCAACCCGGCGGTATCCATCGCGGTAAAGCGGAGGTTGCCGAGCCGCGCCGCACCCTCTCTCAGGTCACGGGTCACGCCGGGCTGGTCGTCCACCAGCGCGAGGCGTTTGCCCACGAGCCGGTTGAACAGCGTGGATTTGCCGACATTCGGACGACCGACGATGGCGAGGGTAAAGGACATGAGCTCACTCGAATGATGCGAAGCGTGGGCTTTAACGCCTTTGCGACCCGATGGAAAGGGGGCGGCGTTAACGGGGTGGTAGGGAATCGGGCAGATGGTCGTGACGAAGGAGAACGCCATGCTGATCTATCTGGCAATCGCGATTGCAGCAAACTCGGTTGTGACGGGCGGATATGTACCGTTGCCGTCCGACAGGCCCGTGCGCGGCGATCTTGCCGCCGGATTGTGCGGTCCGGGGCAGGAAAGCCGCGCGTCCCCGATGGCTCAGGTTGCCTTGGCGCACCGGATCGGCACAGGTCCGCCGGGGCGGACCTGCTTCATTGTGCCGGGTCTCTAACGAAAGGCGTGCAGCGTGCCGCTGTTCGACAGCACGTAAAGCGTGTTGTTGATCACAGCAGGCGCACCCGCAACACCATCTGCCACGTCCAGGCGGCCAAGGGAGCTGCCATCGGTGGGCGAGAAAACCTGTACTCCGTTGTGACCATTCGCAACATAGACCTGCCCGCCTGCAACGACCGGCCCGCGATAGCGTGCGGCGAGGTCGTCATCGCGCGGGTTGAGCAGGTCCAGCTGCGTGCGCCACACCACCGCGCCGGTCGAGCGATCGAGTCGGATCAGCTCCGCCTGATCGGTCACGAAGAAGACGCCCTGCCCGACCACGGCGGCGGCATCCTGCGCCCCGTCCGGGTGCGTCCAGTTGCGGCGGCCGGTGCGCGCGTCAATGGATACAAGGCTGCCGGACTGGTTGCCGGCGATGACATCCACGTCACCGAACACCGGATCGCCGGTAACATCCCCGATGGACGACCGGGCAAGCCCGCGACGCCCCGCCGTGATCGCGGCGGCCCATGCCCGCCGCCCGTTCCGCGCGAAGGCCGCGACCAGCTCACCTGAGGAGAAAGGCAATACCACCAGCGCACCGTTGCTGGCCGCCTGTGCGCCACCCAGCACACCCGCGTCGCCGCGCGCACCTGTCAAGCGCCACAGGATTTGCCCGGTCTGCACGTCATAGGCGGTGGCGACGTCGTTGCGCGCAACCGCGATGACCCGGCGACCGGTAACGGTCGGGGGCGCGCGGAACGGGGCGTCGGCCTGCTGTTGCCACTGCACGGCACCGGTCGTAGCGTCGAGGGCATAGATCTCGCCAAACCCGGTGGTGACGAAAACGGACCCTTGCCCCAACGACACGCCCCCGCCGAAACCATCGGATTCGGGCTGTCCCTGCGCGACCAGCGAACGGCTCCACAATCGTGCACCGCTGGGTGAGGTCGCGGTGATCTGCGCCCTCGCATCCAAGGTGTAGATCGCCGTGGCGTTTCCTACGGGACCGGACGTGATGCGGGCATCGGTTCCGCCGCCCTGACCCACGGATACGGCGAAGACGCGGCTCGGCGCAGTTCCCAGGGCGGGGTGGGGCACGAGATGGCTCTCACTGCCGCCCTCATGCGTCCAGGCTGCATTGGGTGACGCGGGTGGCAGCGCGCCGGGCGTCGCGCCAGTGCTGACGACATCGTGAGGGCGCACGGCGATGCGTTCACCTTGCAGGATCTCCTCGTCATCGCCGCAGGCGGTCAGAAGCAGCGCGCCGAGCGCAAGAAGCGATGCACGAAGGATCATGGTTCAGTTCCCGTCAATCTGGCCTTGCGGCGTGGTCAGTTCGGCTGCACCGGGGGTGCCACCCGTCGCGATAATCATCTGCGTCACCCGGTCGCGCAGCGCCGCCGTGGCGAGCGGATCGCCCAGAATGAACCGGAAATCGTCATGCGCGGATTTTATGTTACCGGCCTCGACATGGGCCAGCCCACGTTGTTCCAGTGCAAGCAGGCTCATCTGGCTGCCCTCGTCGATCACGGCGGTCAACGCATCGATTCGCGCCTCCACCGGGGGCAGCGCGCCGGGAACCGCGGCCCATTTCAACGTGGCCAGCGCGGTATAGAGCGGCGGCAGATCAGGGGCGTTGCGCAAATCGTCCAGCAGGGCCGACGCCTGGGCAGGCTCACCCGCCTCGACAAGAGCCTGCGCGCGGGCGAAGGCCACCAGCGCCGCAGCATCGCCATCGGCCTCGATGGTTTCGAACGCCTCGGCCCGCTGTTGCGGATCGGATTGCAGACGCGCCTGATCCAGCGCCAGACCGAAGGATTCCGCGCCCCTCCGGGTGGTGGCTTCGCGATACTCGTTATACGCGGCCCCCCCGACGATCCCCAGAACCACCACGACCGCGATCCAGCCGTAACGGCGCCCGTAGGTATAGAGCTGGTCGCGGCGGACCTCTTCGCTCACTTCGTCGATAAATGAATCGGTATTGCTCACCGGAAGCCTCACTCTGTTTTCCGCGCGACACTAGCCGACAGGGGCGAAGGGTGCAAAGCGGTTTCCCCCGCCGCTTGCCTTCACCCCGTCGATGAACGAGATTGCCGCATGGCCTGACGGGAGATTTTCGCCGTGATCATCTATGGACTGAACACCTGTACGGTAAGCCAGCGCGCGCGCAAGACGCTGGAGGCCGCAGGGCATGACGTGACCTTTCGCGATATCCGAGAGGAACCGATGAGCGAGGCCGAATGGGCGGAACTGATCGCTGAATTCGGTGATGCGCTGGTGGATCGAAAGTCGAACGACTGGCGAATGCTCAGCGACTGGCTCAAGCATTCCGAGGTGGAGGATCAGCTGGCCGCGAAGCCGAAGCTGATGCTGCGCCCGGTCATCCGCGATGGCGATTCCCTGTATCTGGGCTGGAACGAGGATGTCGAGCGGGCGCTGGTTGCAAACTGACAGCCCTGTGTTGTGGGGGACGCGCGCGCGGCTGACACAGTACTGATACCGTTCAAACCGCGCGCGCAGGGCGTTCGCCCCTCAGAACAAGGCGTGGCCGATCAGCCCCAGCGCGCTGAGCACCAGGACCGCCAGGGTCGCGAGGGTGCCGTACATCCGCTGCCAACCCGGCGCATCCTCGGAAATGAAGTGCATCGCGTGGATCAGACGGCCCAGCGTCAGCACGATTCCTGCGATGTGCACAGCCACCACAGGCGCACCTTGCAAAGCCATGATCGTCAGCATTATCAGCGCCATCGGCACATATTCGACGAAGTTCGACTGACCACGCTGCGCCCGGATAAGCGGCATATAGCCCCCATCCCCGATGGAGATCTTCCCCTCGCTGCGTTTCTTGCCGACGTTCACGGCAAGCCACAGGAGGATGAACGTGTTGAATGCGGCATAGAGCGCCACGGCGTTCAGGGCGTTGTCTGTCATGGGATATCCTGTCCAGGCTGAAGTTCAGCACACAGTGACAGGAACGCGATCATACGCAAGCCCCGGCAGGGGCATGGCAGCGCGCCGTCGGTCGGCGCGCTGCGAGGTATCATTCAGCGATGCGCGCCGAAATGATCCGGTCGGGATCGGCCACCGAACCACCACGGCCCGAGCCGCGCGTGATGCCGTTCACCACATCCATACCTTCGGTCACTTCACCCACGACGGTGTACTGGCCGTTCAGGTGCGGCGCGGGGGCGAACATGATGAAGAACTGCGAGTTCGCGGAATCAGGATTCTGCGAGCGCGCCATGCCCACGACGCCCGGCTCGAAACTGCGGTCGGAAAACTCCGCCGGCAGATCGTCCATGCCGGAGCCGCCGGTGCCCGCGGGGCAGGATGCGCCCTCGACACCGCATTCCACATCGCCGGTCTGGGCCATAAAGCCCTCAATCACCCGGTGGAACGCGACGCCGTCATAGGCCCCGCTTTGCGTCAGCTCGACAATGCGTTCGACATGCTGGGGTGCCGCCTCGGCGTCGAGAGCGATGGTGATCTCGCCGCTTTCCATTTCGAGGACCAGATCCTGAGCCGCCAGCGGCGTGGCCAGCACAGCCGCCAGAAGTGTGAGGCGCGCGATCATACCGTATCCCCCATGCGCACGGTGATCATGCGGTCGGGATCGGTCACGGCACCGGAGCCGCCTGCCCCGCGCTTGATCTTGTCCACATGCTCCATGCCTTTGATGACCTGGCCAAACACAGTGTACTGACCGTTCAGGAAGGCACCCTGATCGAACATGATGAAAAATTGCGAGTTCGCGGAATCAGGGTTCTGCGAGCGCGCCATTCCGGCGGTTCCACGCTCGAACGGCACCTTGGAGAATTCGGCAGGCAGATCGGGCAGATCGGACCCGCCGGTGCCCGCACGGCGGGGATCGCCGCCTTCCTTGCCATGCTCCACATCGCCGGTCTGGGCCATGAAGCCGTCGATGACGCGGTGGAACGCAACACCGTCATAGGCCTTTTGCGCGACGAGGGTCTTCATCCGCTCGACATGCTTGGGCGCAACATCCGGCATCAGTGCGATATGCACCTCGCCTGCGGGCAGCGTGATGATCATGGTGTTTTCGGGCGTAGCGTCGGCCATGCGGGTCTCCTCGCGTTTTCGGTTCGCGCCTTATGTAGGGGCGCGGACGCGGTTAGGCCACCCTTGCGCGGCGGAGATCTGGTGCAGAGCGGGTGGGCGGTGCTATCCGAGCCGTTCGCGCAGCGCATCCTCGACCGCCTGCGGAACGAAGGAGCTGATATCGCCGCCCAGACGGCAGATTTCCTTGACCAGACGCGACGCGATCGCCTGATGCTGCGCATCCGCCATCAGGAAAACCGTTTCGATGTCGTTGTCCATCGCCCGGTTCATGCCGACCATCTGGAACTCGTACTCGAAATCGGAAACCGCGCGCAGCCCGCGTATGATCATGTTGGCGCTGACATCCTGCGCGCAATGGATCAGCAGGTTTTCGAACGGATGCACGACCAGTTCGCATCCCGCGGCCTTGGCCAGGGGGGTGACTTCGGCCTCGATCATCGCGACGCGTTCCTCCAGCGTGAACAGCGGCCCCTTGTCGCGGTTGATCGCGACGCCGATCACCAGCCTGTCCGTCAGCTTCATCGCGCGACGGATCACATCGAGGTGTCCAAGGGTGACCGGATCGAAAGTTCCGGGGTAAAGGGCAATACGCATGTCGGCTCCCATCGGGCTTGTTTTCGTGACGCAACAATATTGCGTAGCGCAGGTCAAGCGGGGAAGCCCGAAATGTCGCACAAGGGAATTCCGGTTGACGCAGCACTATTTTGGGAACAGACACCTTTTTACAACATTTCCGCGTGGAGCGAAGCATCCTCGCATGAATAAGAAAGGGATCGTGATGAGCGACACCTACTCCCCCCCGGCAAGACAACGTGTGCGGATCATAACCTTGCGGATCGCGCTGCTGATGGCGGTTCCGCTCATCATTTTCAGCACGCCCGCCTGGGGAAATGAGACGCTGACGCTGGAAATCTTCGAGAATATCGGCATCCTGCTGCTGATCGGTGGGGTGATCGGACGGTTGTGGTCGATCCTCTATGCCGGTGGGCGCAAGAACGAGATGATCGTGCAGATCGGACCATATTCGATCTGCCGCCACCCGCTTTACCTGTTTTCGACAATCGCGATGCTGGGTCTGGGCATGATGCTGGGTAGCATCGTGTTGACAGTGCTGCTGACGGGTACGGTCTTCGCTGTTTTGAGCGCAACCGCGCGTCGTGAGGAAAAGCACCTGCGCACGAAATTCGGGGCCGCCTATGACGAATATGCCTCGCGCGTGCCGCGGATCCTCCCCAGCCCCTTCGCCTATGTCTCACCTCGCGAAGTGACGGTGAACCTTAGCGCATTTCACAGCACCATGCTCGACGCCGTCGGTTTTCTGATGCTGATCCCGTTTGCGGAATTCGTGGAATTGCTGCGCGAAGTCCAGTCAGTCCCGCATTTCGTGATCTGGTAACGACGGTTGAAACGGAGATCGCGCCGGGCGGCTTTCAATAACCGCGGATCATGTCGGACAGGGCGGAATTCTCGTTCTCGACCTCACCCAAGCGCGCCTTGACCACATCCCCGATCGAGATGATTCCGACGACCGCGCCGTCATTTCCACGCACAGGCATGTGGCGGAACCGTCCGCCTGTCATGCGGGTCAGCACGGCGACGGCCTCATCCGAGGGGGTGCAGAACTGGACCTTGGCCGTCATGATATCCATCACAGAATCGGACAGGGCCGCGGCCCCGCGTGCCCCAACCTCACGCACGATATCGCGTTCAGACAGGATTCCCCGGATCGTGGCCCCATTGTCGTCGGAGACGATCAGCGCGCCGATTTTCTGCGTGGAAAGCTGCTGCGTTGCATCGGAAACAGACGCACTCGCAGAGATGGTCTGGACCCCAGCCGCCTTGGACGTCAAAATGTGCTGTACGAGCATCATGGTTCCTCCTGCTTTGCTCAACTGTGACGCAGGTGTCACGGAGCCGTCAAGCAAGCCGTCACGTCCTCGTGAAATTTGATGCTTTACGGATCGGATGCAACATGGTGAACGTTGCATACGCATGAAACGTATTCGCCCACTGATGTCTGCTCTGCTTGCCACGGCGATCCTGCTGCCGCTGACGCCTGCCGTGGCGCAGGTGGATTGCATCCCGCCGCAGCTGGACACGCAGAGAGGATGCATCTGGCCCGAGCAGTTGGGCCTGGCGGTCATTCTGGGGCAGCCCCTGCGGGGGGCGGCTATCCTCACCGTGCTGTCGGCCGATCTTGTCGGACCGAAATACGAGGAGGAATTCACCTATTACCGCGTGGGGGATTCAAGCCTGGTTCTGGCCCTCGAAGGGGAGAATCTGGTGGTGCGGGACATGTTCTACATCTCCCGCTGACCAATCCCCCCGCTGATCCCGTCCGGTCAGGCGCTCATTCCGCTGCAATCTTTCGCTTTGACAGCACCTCACGCAGGTAGTGGCCGGTATAGCTGCCCTCGGTTCTGGCGACCTTCTCCGGCGTACCGACGGCAACCAGTTCACCGCCGCCATCGCCGCCCTCCGGCCCGATGTCGATGATCCAGTCCGCGCATTTGATGACGTCGAGATTGTGTTCGATGATCACCACGGAATTGCCCTGATCCACCAGTTCCTGAATCACTTCGAGCAGCTTTTTCGTGTCCTCGAAATGCAGACCCGTCGTCGGTTCATCGAGGATATAGAGCGTGCGGCCCGTTGCGCGCTTGCTCAGCTCCTTGGCCAGCTTGACGCGCTGCGCCTCACCACCTGACAGCGTGGTCGAGGATTGGCCCACCTTGATATAGCCCAGACCGACCCGCTTGAGCGTCTCCATCTTGTCGCGGATCGCTGGGACGGCCTGAAACAGGTCCGCCGCATCCTCGATCGTCATGTCGAGCACGTCGGCGATGGAGTTGCCCTTGAACTTCACCTCCAGCGTTTCGCGGTTATAGCGTTTGCCGTCGCAGGTTTCGCAGGTGACATAGACGTCGGGCAGGAAATGCATCTCGATCTTGATGAGGCCATCGCCCTGGCACGCCTCGCAGCGACCGCCCTTGACGTTGAAGCTGAACCGGCCCGCCTTGTAACCACGGGTCTTTGCCTCGGGCATTCCGGCGAACCAGTCGCGGATCGGGGTGAAGGCGCCGGTATAGGTGGCGGGGTTGGAGCGTGGGGTGCGGCCGATGGGCGATTGGTCAATGTCGATGACCTTGTCCAGATGCTCCAAACCCTTGATCTGCTCACAGGGCGCGGGGGTTTGGCGGGCACCGTTCAGGCGCATGGAGGCTGTCTTGAACAACGTCTCGATGGTCAGCGTGGACTTGCCGCCGCCCGATACGCCGGTGACGCAGCAGAGCAGGCCGAGGGGGAATTCCGCGGTCACGGTCTTGAGGTTGTTGCCGGTCGCCTTGACCACCTTGACCTTCTTGCCGGAGCCCTTGCGCCGCTTGGCCGGGACGGCGATTTCGCGCACGCCGGTCAGGTATTGCCCGGTAATGGACTCAGGCGTCGCGGCGATTTCCTCCGGCGTGCCGGAGGCGATGATCTGGCCACCATGCACACCCGCGCCTGGTCCGATGTCGAGCACGTAATCCGCCTCGCGGATCGCCTCCTCGTCATGTTCGACCACGATCACGGTATTGCCCGCGTCGCGCAGGTTCTTGAGTGTGGTCAGCAGGCGATCGTTGTCGCGCTGGTGCAGACCGATGGACGGCTCATCCAGAACGTAGAGCACGCCGGTCAGGCCGCTGCCGATCTGCGAGGCGAGCCTGATCCGCTGGCTTTCCCCCCCAGACAGGGTGCCCGAATTGCGGCTGAGCGTCAGGTAATCCAGACCCACATTCACCAGAAAGCCAAGCCGTTCGCGGATTTCCTTGAAGATCGCGCGGGCGATTTCCTGTCGCTGTTTCGTCAGGGTTTCGGGGGCCTTCTCGATCCAGTCGAGCGCGTCGCGGATGGACAATTGCACCACCTGCCCCGCGTGCACGCCGTCGATCTTGACCGCCAGCGCCTCGGGCTTGAGCCGGTAGCCATCGCAGGCCCCGCAGGCGCGGTTGTTCTGATAGCGCTCCATTTCCTCACGGCTCCACGACGAATCCGTCTCGCGGTAGCGGCGTTCGAGGTTGGGCACGACCCCTTCGAACACGCGTGAGATTTCATAGACGCGCCCACCCTCATCATAGCGGAACTTGATCTTTTCCGTGCCCGTGCCGTGCAGGATCAACTGTTTCACATGCGGCGGCAGGCTGTGCCACGGCGCGTTCTTGTCGAACTCGTAATGATTGGCCAGCGCGTCGATGGTCTGGCGGAAATAGGGGGATTTGGATTTCGACCATGGCGCGATTGCGCCTTTGTACAGGCTCAGCGATTCGTCCGGCACGATCAGGCGCTCGTCAAAGAACAGCTCCACCCCCAGCCCGTCACAGACCGGGCACGCGCCGAACGGGGCGTTGAACGAGAACAGGCGCGGCTCGATCTCGGGGATCGTGAAGCCGCTGACGGGACAGGCGAAGTTTTCGGAGAAGGTCGTGCGCTGCGGCTCCTCATCCCCGGTGACGGCGGTTTCCAGAACGGCGATGCCATCCGCAAGGTCGAGCGCGGTGCGGAAGCTGTCGGCCAGCCGCGTCTCCAACCCCTCCTTCACCACCAAGCGATCGACCACCACGTCGATATTGTGGCGGAACTTCTTGTCCAACACGGGCGGTTCATCCAGCTCGTAGAACGCGCCGTTTACCTTCACCCGTTGGAAGCCCTGCTTTTTCAGCTCGGCGAATTCCTTGCGGTATTCCCCCTTGCGATCGCGGATGATCGGGGCGAGCAGATAGGCGCGGGTGCCCTCCTCCATCGCCATCACTCTGTCCACCATCTCGGACACTTGCTGCGCCTCGATGGGCAGGCCAGTGGCGGGGGAATAGGGCACACCGACGCGGGCGAACAGCAGGCGCAGGTAATCGTAGATCTCCGTCACCGTGCCGACAGTGGAGCGCGGATTCTTCGAGGTCGTCTTCTGCTCGATGGAGATCGCGGGGCTGAGGCCGGTGATGTGATCCACATCCGGCTTTTGCATCATGTCGAGGAACTGCCGCGCATAGGCGCTGAGCGATTCCACGTAGCGTCGCTGCCCCTCGGCATAGATGGTGTCGAAGGCAAGCGAGGACTTGCCCGATCCCGACAGACCCGTGATGACGATCAGCGTGTCGCGCGGCAAATCCACATCAATGGATTTCAGGTTATGCTCCCGCGCACCCCGGATCGAAATCGTCTTCAGCTCGGCCATGCCACACTCCGTTTATGTCCAGCCGCTTCATGTAGGGTCCGCAGCCGCGTTTACCATAGAACAAAAATGGAACACTTGGAAGCGCGTCATAACGTTCCGTTAACTTGTGGCGGTCTTGATGGCGACATGGAATCTGGGCAAAACGCCAAATTGCGGGGTGCATCGGGCCGCAGGCGGCCATATCGTCGGTCCTCAAACAGAATCATGAGCGGAGAAGCCCCATGGCAGGCAGCGTCAACAAGGTCATCCTGATCGGCAATCTGGGCCGCGACCCCGAGGTCCGGTCCTTCGCCAATGGCGGCAAGGTGTGCAACCTGCGCATCGCCACATCCGAAACCTGGCGCGACAAGCAGTCGGGCGAGCGGCGTGAAAAGACGGAGTGGCATTCCGTCGCAATCTTTCAGGAGGGACTGGTCCGCATCGCGGAGCAATACCTCAAGAAGGGCTCGAAGGTCTATATCGAGGGCAAGCTGCAAACCCGCAAGTATCAGGATCAATCCGGCGCGGACAGGTATTCGACCGAGGTTGTTCTGCAAGGTTTCGACGGCACCCTGACCATGCTGGACGGGCGCGACGGCGGCGGGTCCGGCGGTGGCGGCGGTGATTACGGCGGTGGCGGGG
>OJEN01000042.1_pt1 | contig 54612 bp, 43 predicted proteins | sample 1593351 | NCBI WGS metagenome assembly OJEN01 (sample SAMN05416777, study PRJEB24817) | seawater metagenome | isolation source: Sea water | place: Canada:Atlantic | collected 2013-11 | reverse complement strand
AGATCTACACCTCTCTATTCGTCGGCAGCGTCAGATGTGTATAAGAGACAGCCTGCACATGGCGCGGCGGGCCTATCCGCTGAACGTGTTGCACGCCTACGAGGTCGCGCCCGAGGATTTGCTGGAGACCGCCGAATGGGCGGTGGGGCAGGATGTGGCGGCCTTCAGCGAACTGGTCACGACCTCCGAGGCGCGGCTGTCGCTGGTTCCGCTCGCCTCGCAGGTCTTGCGGCAGGTGATCACGGTGTTCCAGCCGGAGCGTATCGCCGTGTCGTCCTATGGCCTGCGCGAGGGGGTGCTCTATGAACAGATGTCGCCCGAAGCCCGGCAACTGGACCCCTTGATCGAGGCCTGCCGCCACACGGAGATCGCGGCCGCCCGTTTCCCCGGATTCGGTGAGGCGCTGTTCGACTGGGTCAGGCCGATCTTCGCGCTGGAGGAGGAATGGACGCTGCGTCTGATCCATGCCGCCTGTCTGCTGCACGACGTGAACTGGCGGACCCATCCCGATTTCCGGCCCACTGCCAGTTTCGAATCCGTAACGCGGGCCAATCTGGGCGGCATCACGCATCGGGGCCGGGTCTTTCTGGGTCTGATGCTGACCAATCGCTACAAAAGCGGGCGCAGGGTCAGGCCGGATGACGATCTGGTTGCGTTGCTGGAGCCGGAGCAACAACAGCTTGCGGAAACGGTCGGCAGGGCGTTGCGATTGGGCGCGATGCTGACCGGGGCGTCTGTCGATGCCCTGAAACAGTCACGACTGATTCTGTCCGACAGCAAGCTGGTTCTGGTTCTGGATGGCACGATGGGCGCCCTGCGCGGTGAGGTGGTGGAGAAGCGTTTGGCCAAATTAGCGGCGAATCTGGGCCGAGATTTCAGCATTCAGGTCGAATAACCGTGCAAAACCGGCAGTTTGGCCCAAAAGCAAAACGGACCGGCAATGCCGATCCGTTCAGAAAGTCTCCCCAGACTTGGGCCGTCTATGCGGTGTGTCATCCAACAATAAACGGACTTTTCCCTCGCGTCACCCCGAAACTTTCTTTCCGGTGTAAAAACTGGCGAGATGATGGGCAAGGATGCCCTATTAACAGGCAGATGAAATGACGGCGACAGATGCTGCGTCTGTGGCCCGTTGCTGCCCCATTGCTCCATCGTGCGGGCTGCACTAGACCGGGTCCGAAACCGATTGTCGGAGAATACGGATGCGTCTGTCGCGATACTTCATGCCTGTCCTCAAGGAAACGCCGGCCGAGGCGCAGATCGCCAGTCATCGCCTGATGCTGCGGGCCGGAATGATCCGGCAGGCCAGCGCCGGAATATATTCCTGGCTGCCGCTGGGCCTCAAGGTGCTGCGCCGGTTGGAGCAGATCGTGGATGAGGAACAGCAGCGCGCGGGCCACCTGCCGATGCTGATGCCCACGATCCAGTCCGCGGACCTGTGGAAGGAATCGGGCCGCTACGAGGATTACGGCAAGGAAATGCTGCGCATCACCGACCGGCATGACCGCGACATGCTGTACGGCCCCACGAACGAAGAGCTGATCACCGACATTTTCCGTCGCGATGTCGGCTCCTACAAACAGTTGCCGCTGACGCTCTATCACATCCAGTGGAAGTTCCGCGACGAGGTGCGCCCGCGCTTCGGCGTGATGCGGGGTCGGGAATTCCTGATGAAGGACGGCTACAACTTCGACCTGACCAAAGAAGACGCGATGCACGCCTATAACCGTCACATGGTCACATATCTGCGTACCTATGAGCGGATGGGCCTGAAGGCGATCCCGATGCGGGCGGATTCCGGCCCGATCGGTGGTGAGAACACGCATGAGTTTCTGGTTCTGGCCGACACCGGTGAGAGTGAGGTCTTCTATGACAGCGCCGTCACGGATCTGAGCCTGGGCGCGCGGGACGTGGATTATGACGACGTGGATCAGTGCCGCGCCATCATGCAGGAGTTCACCACCCCCTATGCCCGTACGGACGAGACGCATGACGAGGCCACCTTCGCCGAGGTGCCCGAGGATCGTCGCAAGACCGCGCGCGGCATCGAAGTGGGACAGATCTTCTATTTCGGCACCAAATATTCCGAGCCGATGGGCGCTACCGTTCAGGGGCCGGACGGCAAGCCGGTGCCGGTGCACATGGGCAGCCACGGCATCGGCGTCTCCCGTCTGGTGGGCGCGCTGATCGAAGCCAATCACGATGAGAATGGCATCATCTGGCCCGAAAGCGTCGCCCCCTATGGCGTGTCGATCGTGAACCTCAAGCAAGGCAATACCGATACCGACCGGGTGTGCGAGGAATTGTACGCGACCCTTGGCAAGGCCGGGATCGAAGTGCTGTACGACGACCGTGAGGAACGGGCCGGGACCAAGTTCGCCACCGCCGACCTGATGGGCGCACCGTGGCGGATCACCGTCGGGCCGCGCGGGTTGAAGGACGGCGTGGTCGAACTGACCTCGCGCCGCACGGGCGATGCGCAAACGCTCGACCCGCAGGCGGCGGTGGAGCGGCTGAAGGACATCTTCACAGGGCTGTGACGTTTCCGGCCCGGTTGGTGAAAGCCGGCCGGGCCGCACTACCTCCCCCTCATACAGAGGAGGATTTGATATGAAATATGCATTGTTTACGGCGATGATCGCGGCCGCCCCGGTGCTGGCCCAATCCAACGATCCCGTGGCGCAAAGCGCGCCGAATGTTCCGGAATTCACCCCCGCCTTTCCCGAGCAGACCCGCGCCCCCGAAAGCCTGAGCGGTATCGAGTTGCAAACCACCGAGGTCGCGGGTGGGTTGAGCCACCCCTGGGGCATCGCGGTGCTGCCCGGTGGCGGCTATCTGGTGACGGAGCGCAGCGGGCAACTGCGCGTCATTGATGCGGATGGCAATCTGGTGGCGGAGCCTGTCAGCGGCCTGCCGGACTTGCTGGCCGAACAGCAGGGTGGCCTGCTGGATGTCGAACTGGCCCCGGATTTTGCACAGACGCGCCACATCTACTTCACCTATTCAAAACCGCATCCGGATGGCGGATCGTCCACTGCTGCCGCGCGTGCGACCCTGTCGGACGATCTGACCGCGCTCAGCGATGTGGTCGATATCTTCGTACAGTCGCCGCCCTCGCCGAATCCGATGCATTACGGGTCGCGGGTCGTGCCGAACGGGGATGAAATCTATGTCACCACCGGTGAACATTTCGTGCCGCAGGAGCGCGTCTTCGCTCAGGATCTGGACAAGACCTATGGCAAGATCGTGCGTGTCACCGCCGATGGCGACGCGGTGGAGGGCAATCCGTTCACCGGTCAGGACGACGCGCTGCCTGAGATCTTCAGCTACGGTCATCGCAACATTCAGGGGGCGGCAATACGCCCCGATACCGGGGAGTTGTGGGCGATCGAGCATGGCCCGGCAGGGGGGGATGAGTTGAACCGGATCGCGCCGGGCGAAAACTACGGCTGGCCCGTCGTCAGTTATGGTGAGAATTACGACGAAACCCCGGTTGGCACCGGCGGTGCCGACCACGCGGCGGAAGGCTTTACCGAGCCGCGCTATTACTGGGACCCGGTGATCGCGCCGGGGGGCATGGTCTTCTATCAGGGTGATGTCTTCGCGGATTGGCAGGGCGATGTGCTGATCGGCTCACTCAACCCCGGTGCGCTGGTGCGGCTGGAAATGGACGGCGACACCGTGGTGGGTGAGGAACGCCTGCTGACCGATGTGGGCCGGGTGCGCGACGTCGCGGTGGACGCGGACGGGTCCTTGCTGGTGCTGATCGACGCGGATGATGGCGCGGTCCTGCGGGTCACTCCTGCGAACTAAGCCATCGGGCGGACCCCGTGCGGCGGTTATGCTGCGCGGGCCCCGCCAAGCAGCAGCCTCGCAGCCCCTTGACCCCGGAGAGGGGCGAACGCATTGTCCGCGCGGGCATCAAGGCCGGAGGACATCATGGCAGGCAGTGCCACCCCCTTTGCATCTTTCGAATGGTTGATCGCGTGGCGCTACCTGCGCGCGCGCAGGCGCGAGGGTGGCGTCAGCGTCATGACCTGGATCAGCCTGATCGGCATCGCGCTGGCCGTGTTCGCGCTGATCGCGACGCTGTCCGTCCGCTCCGGCTTTCGCAGTGAGTTCGTGGCGACGATCCTGGGGGCCAACGCGCATGTCCAGGTTCTGCAAACGCCCTATGCGACCGAGACGGGGCAAGTGATCCGCACGCTGGACGACTACGACGTCAGGGCGGATGCTGTCCGGCAGGTTCCGGGCGTCACCCGTGTGGCCCCCACCGTGCGGGGTGAGGTTCTGGCCTCGGCCAACGGGCGCAATGCCGGTGTGCAGGTGCTGGGCCAGACCATCGCGGACATAAAGACCCTGCCGCTGCTGGCCGAGCCGGAGGTCAGTTATGGCAGCATCGACGATCTGACGAACGGGATCGCCATCGGCACCGGGGTCGCCAACCAGTTGGGCGTTCTGGTCGGGGACCGCGTACAGATCATTTCCCCCGACGGGGTGCAGGGGCTGATGGGGACCACGCCGCGTACTTCGACCTACGAGGTCGTCCATATCTTTCAGGTCGGGCGCTACGACATCGACCGCATCCGGGTCTACATGCCGCTGGCCGAGGCGCAGCGATTCTTTAACCGTGACGGCGTCGTGGACGAACTGGAAGTCCTGGTCGAGGATCCCGAGGATATCGACGATCTGGTGACGCCGATCCTGGCCGCCGCAGGGGCGGGCACCTATTCGTGGACATGGCTGCAATCGTCGGGCGGGTTCCTGCGTGCGTTGGAGATGGAGGACAACATTATGTTCGTCATCCTGTCCATTCTGGTGTTGATCGCGACGCTGAACATCACTTCGGGCCTGATCATGCTGGTCAAGAACAAGGGCCGCGACGTCGGCATCCTGCGCACGATGGGTCTGTCGCAGGGGTCGATCCTGCGGGTGTTCTTCATTTGCGGATCGGGGATCGGTCTGATCGGCACGACACTGGGTGTGATTCTGGGCTGTGCGTTCGCGATCTATATCGACCCGATCTTCGGGTTCGTGAACTGGTTGCTGGGCGGCGGGGTCTGGGACCCCTCGGTCCGGTTCATCAGCGAACTGCCCGCAGAATTGCGGCTGGTGGACGTGCTGCGCGCGGCGGCGCTGTCGCTGGGGCTGTCCTTCGTCGTGACCTATTTTCCGGCGCGCCGTGCCGCGCGCATGAACCCGGTGGAGGCGTTGCGCTATGAGTGATCCGGTTCTGAAACTGACAGGCATCTCCAAGACCTATAACGAGGGGGAGCCCGGTGAAATTCGCGTCTTGCGCGATCTGGATCTGAGCGTCGGACGCGGTGAGATCGTCGGACTGGTTGCGCCATCCGGTTCGGGAAAATCGACGCTGCTGCACATCGCGGGTCTGCTCGATTCCACCGATAGCGGCACGGTAGAGATCGAGGGGCAGGACGCCACGCGGCTGGGCGATCGTGCCCGTACACGGCTGCGCCGGTCCACCATCGGGTTCGTCTATCAGTTCCACCACTTGCTGCCCGAATTCACGGCGAGCGAGAATATCGAGCTGCCTCAACGCGCCGCGGGCGTGGGCACCGCCGCCGCACGGGCGCGGGCGAAGGATTTGCTCAGTTCGGTCGGTCTGGCGGATCGGATGGGCCATCGCCCCTCGGAAATGTCGGGCGGGGAACAGCAGCGTGTGGCCTTCTGCCGGGCGCTTGCGAACAATCCCGGCCTCCTGCTGGCGGATGAACCGACGGGCAATTTGGACCCGGACACGTCCGAGCAGGTGTTCGCAGTCCTGATGGGTCTGGTGCGTGACACGGGGCTGTCTGCGGTGATCGCGACGCATAATCTGGAACTGGCTGGTCGGATGGATCGGACGCTGCGCCTGACATCGGGGGCGGTTCAACCGGTCTAGCCCCAGGTTGTTTTCAGTCGCAGGCTGCCTTCAGGCGCAGCCAGTCCGCGTCGTCCAATGCGGGGGTGTAGACGGCGGGGCCAATGCTGTCGCCCGCCTGCAAGGTCTCGATCCGGGCGCGGGGTGCACCATATTCGTTCAGCAGCAGGCTGACCGGCAGACTGGGCAGTTGCGCCGCCGTCAGCAGACGCAGGGCCGCGCTGTCGGCCTGAGGGTCGCGCAGACTGGCGCTGATCAGCGCCTCCAGAACATCGTCATGACGCGCGCGCGGCAACACCTCGGACGCGGCCAGACGGACCGTGCCGATCAGTCCCAGCGTCTGCGTTACAACCTGTCGATCCAGTTTCAGATCATAGCGGGCCTGAGCCAGTGCCAGCAGCCCGGCAATCTGCTCGGGCTGATCACTCAGATCGACGGCATTGGCGTTCAGCAGGACCAACGCACCGGGCAGGCTGAGCACGGGTGGCCCGTCGAACCGGACCAGAACCGGGCGGATGGCCGTCGCGCCGGGGTCGAGCCGCCCGTGGATGCGCAGCAGCAAGGGATGCCCGCGCGAGGTACGTAACCCGGCCGATCCGTTCACCCGGCAGAACCGCGCATCGTCGGCCTGCATCCGGTCGGTCGCCAGCGCGATGGCGACCCGTTCCCATGTGACATCGTCCACGCGCTGCATCAGGAATGTGGCGATGGGCTGTCGTGCCAGCAGCACGGCGCCGATCAGCACCACCAGAAACAGCAGCGTCGGCGCCAGAAGCTTGATCCGCCGACGCTCGACGATTTCACGCTGAGCATCGCCGCGCACCGCCCGAATCGCGGAGATCATGTCGCGATCGTCGAGCGACAGCGTTTCCTGACAGTCGGGGTCCGGGGTCAGGACGAGGCCGTGCTCATCGCTACCCAGTTCCTCCAGCGCGGCGAGGGACCAGTGGCCCCACGGCTCCTCCTCCATGCTCATCAGGGTCAGGGTGGCATTACCGAAACTGACCACGACCTCGCGCGGGTCCTCATCGGGCGACGAGCGCCACAATCCGACGGCTTCGAGCCGTTGATACTGATCCAGTGCGGTCATCGCTTGCCTGTTCTGCCTCGCCTCACATCTAGCGCGTTTGCTGGATGAGGCGAGAGATCACATTCCTTGGGGTTTCCGAAATACAGCAGGCAACCCACGGGAACTATGGAAAGCTCTTATTCCTGACGCAACTGTGCCCAGCCCTCAGACGTTGGAGAGGTAGGAGAGACAGGAGGCCGAGATGAGTGATTTTTCCGATAAGACCAGCCTGGCGCGGGCCGGGGCGCCTGATCTGACGGCCGGGACGCCTGATCTGACGGCCGGGCATGACCCGGACGGCACGTTGCCGGATTTCCTGCAAAGCACGCCTGACGGGCTGAGATGTGTGGAATGCGGTGCAATTGCCGAGGATGTGGAGCATCTGACGCACAAGGACGACTGCCCCTACGCCGCCTGAGCATGTCGCGCCGCCGGTGGCGGCGGCGCGACAGGGGATCAAATGCGTTCGATGGCGATGGCGATGCCCTGACCGCCGCCGATGCACATGGTGATCAGGCCGTAACGACCGCCGGTCCGCTCCAGCTCATAGAGCGTCTTGATCGTGATGATGGCACCGGTCGCGCCGACCGGATGGCCCAGAGCGATCGCGCCGCCGTTCACGTTGACCTTGGCCGGGTCGAGGCCCAGACCGCGATTCACCGCGATGGCCTGTGACGCGAATGCCTCATTCGATTCGATCACGTCGAAATCGGAGCCCTTCAGGCCGGTTTTCGCCAACAGGTTCTCGACCGCCGGAATTGGCCCGATTCCCATAACCTCGGGGCGCACACCTGCATGGGCGTAGCCTACGATGCGCGCGCGCGGGGTCAGACCCGCTTCCTTCGCCGCATCTGCGGTTGCCAGCACCATCGCCGCCGCGCCGTCATTGATGCCCGACGCGTTACCCGCCGTGACCCGGCCGTCCTTACGAAACACCGGGCGCAGACCGGCGAGGGTTTCAGCCGTGCTGGCCTTGGGATGCTCATCGGTGTCGAAGGCGACGGTGTCACGCTTGACCTTCACATCGACCGGCACGATCTGATCCTTGAAATAGCCTTTCGCGATGGCGTTGGCCGCACGCTCCTGCGATTGCAGGGCGAAGTCGTCCATCTGCTCGCGGGTCACGTCGTGCTCATCCGCGACGTTTTCCGCCGTCACACCCATATGGCCGGTGCCGAACGGACAGTTCAGCGCGCCCAGCATCATGTCGAGTGCGCGGGTATCGCCCATCTTCTGGCCCCAGCGGGCCTCGGGCAGGATGTAGGGCGAACGGCTCATGTTTTCCGCACCACCGGCAACGGCGAAATCGGCGTCCCCCAGCATCAGCGATTGCGATGCCGAAACAATGGCCTGCGCGCCCGAACCGCACAGACGGTTCACGTTCATCGCGGGGGTCGTGTCGGGGATGCCAGCCTGCATTGCGGCCACACGGCTGAGGTACATGTCGCGCGGTTCGGTGTTGATGACGTGACCGAAGACGACATGACCGATGCGGTCGCCCTCGACACCGCTGCGCTCCAGCGCTGCCTTGGTTGCTATAGCGGCAAGATCGATCGGCGGGGTGGAGGCCAGCGCGCCGCCGAAGGTTCCGATTGCGGTGCGTGCACCGCCCAGGATGACGATTTCTCGGGTCATAGACGTTTCCTTCTGTTGTCTTTGCGCGCACGATGCCCATCGACCGGCTCAGGTCAAGTCGAATGCGGCGTCAGGATCATCGCTGGCCGGCAGCTTGGGCCGTGCGGGTCAAGGCTATCACCATCAATTCGTCTGATCGGACAGTCTGCCAAACCGGATTTGGTCTGCCCGCGTCAATCTTGGCCGCGTCAATGGCGGCATGGACAGCGCACCGCGAAATGTTAGGTTCGCAAGGTAACCTTTCGAAAGGGCCAGGTCATGACAAAGTTCGGTATCAGCCAATCCGTGCGACGCAAGGAAGACAACCGCTTCCTGACCGGGCAGGGTCAATATGTCGATGATCTCTCGATCGGGGCGGATGCCTTTGCGATCTTTGTGCGGGCGCCTGTCGCCCATGCCGATATCGTGAAGCTGGACACCGCCGACGCCTGTGAGGCCGAAGGGGTCGTCGCGGTCTATACTGCCGCCGATCTGGAGGGAAAGCTGAAGAACGCGATGAACTTCGCGCTCGTGAACAACCGTGACGCAACCAAGGCGGCGGCACCGGTACGCCCGATGTTGGCGACCGGGCGCGTGCGCTACGTTGGTGAGGCGGTCGCCGTGGTGATTGCTCGAACCCGTCAGAACGCACTGGATGCCGCGGATCTGGTTGAGGTGGATTATGAGGATCTGCCCGTGCATGTCGCGACTGCCGTGGGGGGTGAGACGATCCACCCCGAGGCACCGGACAACCGCGCCTATGACTGGGCGCATGGTGATGAGGCCGCGACCGAGGCCGCCTTTGCCAAAGCCGCGCGCACGGTATCTCTCGAACTGGTCGATAACCGGGTGATCGCAAATCCGGTGGAGCCGCGCGGCGCGCTGGCCCGCATGGTCGATGGCCGTCTGCATTTTACCGTGAACGGTCAGGGTGTCTGGGGGCTGCGCGACAATCTGGCGCGCAAGCTGGGCATGGACCGGACGCAGGTACGTGTCACCAACCCGGATGTCGGGGGTGGTTTCGGGATGAAGAGTTTCGATTACCCCGAATATTTCGTTCTGGCCTTTGCCGCGCGCGAAACGGGACTGGCGTTGCGCTGGATGGCGGATCGGGGCGAAGGGCACCTGACCGATGCCGGGGGCCGCGATCTGGTCACGACGGCTGAGGCGGCCTTCGATGCGGATCACAAGCTGCTGGCCCTTCGGTTTCACACCATCAGCAATCTGGGTGCCTACAATTCGCCACACGGCCAGTTGATCCAGTCCGAACTGGCGTTGAAGGTCATGCCTGGAAGCTATGACGTGCAAACCACGTTTTTCCATGTCGAAGGGATTTATACGAACACAACGCCGCTGGATTCCTATCGCGGGGCCGGACGGCCAGAGGCGATCTATGCGGTGGAGCGGCTGATGGATCAGTGCGCACGCGAATTGGGGATCAGCCCGATCGAATTGCGGCGGATAAACTTCATTCCGCGCGACAGCTTCCCCTATACCTCCGCCAGTGGTGAAACATACGACGTCGGTGATTTTCACAAGGTTCTCGACCGCGCCCTGCGCGAGGCGGATATCGACGGGTTCGAGGAGCGTCGGAAGCAGAGCGCACAGACCGGTAAATATCGCGGATTGGGACTGGCCTATTACATCGAGTCCATCCTCGGCTCGCAGGACGAGACGACGAAGATCGAGTTCGACGACGATGGCCGCGTGAACCTCTATGTCGGCACCCAGTCGAACGGGCAGGGGCATGAGACGGTCTTCGCCCAGATCCTGAATGAGCGGGCCGGCATTCCGTTCGATCGTATCAGTTTCGTTCAGGGCGACAGCGACCGCATCGCGAAGGGTGGCGGCACCGGCGGCTCCCGCTCCGTCACCATGCAGGGCAATTCCATCAATGCCGCCGCGGACGAAATGATCCGCCGCTTCCGCCCTCTGGCGGAGGAAGAGTTGGAGGTCGCGGGCGCCGATCTGACATTCCAGAACGGCGCCTTCCAGATCACAGGCACCGACCGATCCGTCAGCCTGATGGAATTGAGCGATATCGCCCGCAAGCACGGCAAGGCCGACCTGCTGGTCACCGAACTGGAAAATACGGTCGGGGGCCGCTCCTATCCCAACGGGGCGCATTTCTGCGAGGTCGAGGTCGATCCCGATACCGGCAAGACGCAGGTCGTGAAATACACCGTAGTGGATGATTTCGGCGTGCTGATGAACCCGATGCTGGCCGAGGGGCAGGTGCATGGTGGCGTTGCACAGGGCATCGGACAGGCGATCACCGAACAGGTGGTTTATGACGCGGACGGGCAATTGCTGTCAGGCAGCTTCATGGATTATGCGATGCCGCGCGCCTACGACGTGCCGTGGATGGATTTTCACGCGGAACTGGTCCCCTCCACCGCGAACGAGATCGGTATGAAGGGCTGTGGCGAAGCGGGAACTGTCGGGGCGCTGGCCGCCGTGACAAATGCCGCACTGGATGCGGTCTGGGATGCGGGCGTGCGGCATGTGGACATGCCGATCACCCCGGTGCGTATGTGGAGCTGGCTCAACGCCGCCCGGATCGCGGCGGAATGATCGCTAGACGCTGAGGGTCCAGCCTTGTGTATCCTCACGCAAGGCGAACCGGCGCCCCATCTGATCGGCGTGCAGTCGGGCAAGGGGAAACTGGACGTTTCCGGCACCGACATCCGTGAACGTGCCATCGCCGCACAGCGCGGCCCACAGATCGTCCTGCCAGCGGAACCGTTCGCTGCTCATGCTCAGCGTCACCCCGCTGTCGTGTACGGTCAGCGTCAGCAATCCGCCGAAAGGCATGGCCGTGTCCGCGCACAACAGTGACAGGGCGAGCAGTTTTGCCTGCGGACGGGACAACGCCGTCGTCTGATCCACCCAGCTGAATTTCAAACGGGACCGGTTGAAGGTCCCCTCGAACACCTGCCGCAGATCCTCACCCCGACTGACCGCGTCTGGGGAGGCGGCGCCGAACGCGATGCGAAACAGCCTGAGTTTCAGGCCCGCCGCCCTTGCGCTTTGCCCGATCAGGCCCATTTCGGCGGAGTGTGAGGTGCCGGACAGCGCAGTCATCAGTTCGACCCCATTGTCGATCGCGCCGATGGGGCTGACCAGATCATGGCAGATACGCGATGTCACCAAGCCGATCAGATCGTCCTCGATCCGCGAGGAGATGTTTGAGTTTTGAAGCAGGGGTGCAGTGGCCATGAATGAATTCCTCGAACCGGGCGCGCTGGTGCGCCATCCTGATGAGCCGGACTGGGGTATCGGCCAGGTGCAATCCGTGATCGGGCGGAAGATCACGGTAAATTTTCAAAATCGCGGCAAGGTGGTGATCGACGGGTCACGCATCGTCCTCCACCAAATCCACGATCAGCTATAACGTGGATCCAATCTTACACGATATGCTTAACAAAAAGTGCACAAAAGGTTAATGCGCGGCACTGCGGCGCTTTTGCTGGCAGGTGACCTATCGCGTTGAAGTCGGCGCGTGGTCCTAATAGGTTCCCCCCGACTGCCGGAACGCATACCGGCGACAGCACGGATCCTATGATGAAGGTCGATGCCAAGCGATTTCAGGTACGGCTCGCCCGTGACGAAGGCGAGATCCGCACCGCTCAACGTCTCAGATATACTGTGTTCGTTGAGGAGATGGGCGCGTCCGCCTCGGCTGAGGAGCACGCCCTGCGGCTGGAGCGTGACCGCTTCGACCCCTTCTTTGACCATCTGTTGCTGATTGATCTGCTTCACCCGGGTGAGGATGGGATAAATGTTGTCGGCGTCTATCGCCTGCTGCGCGGCTCGGTCGCGCAGGCAGGGCCGGGGTTTTACGGCCAAAGCGAGTACGATCTGGAACCGCTGACCAGACTGGGACGCGAAACGGTCGAATTGGGCCGTTCCTGCGTGCACCCTGACTATCGCGGCGGTGTGGCAATGCATCTGTTGTGGTCCGGTTTGGGCGAATATGTCCTGAGCCACGGTATCGAAGTGCTGTTTGGCGTGGCCAGCTTCCCCGGAACGGATTTGGACGCGGTGGCGCAACCCCTGTCCCACCTCTATCACAATCATCTGGCCCCGCCTGCGCTGCGGGTTCGCACGCTGGCCGATCATTATGTCGAGATGAACCGCATGCCGGCCTCGCAGATCGACGCGCGGCAGGCGATGCGGCAGATGCCGCCGTTGATCAAGGCGTATCTGCGTTTGGGCGGCGTCGTGGGTGAGGGTGCATTCATCGACCACGATTTCAACACCATAGATGTCTGCCTGCTGATGGACACGGCAGCGATGACGGAGCGTTACAAGGATATGTACACCCGCACGACCGGAAAAGGCATTGCGTGAGCACGTGGGACGAAGCTGATCCGCCGGCCCCTCCGCCCACCGGCCCGTTGCGCGCCGTTGTCGCAGCCCTGCGCGGCGTATTGCTCATCCTGTGGCTGGTGCTGGCGATCGCGATCTATCTGCCCTTGAAATGGGTGCAGCCTTTGCTGGGGGGCAGGCGTCCTCGCTACGCCATCATGCGGCTGTGGGCCCGTGGCAGTCTGCGCTTGATCGGGTTGCGGCGGATCGTACACGGCACCCCCCCGCCCGACGGGGCGGCGCTGGTTGCCAATCACTCCAGCTGGCTGGACATCATGGCGTTCTGTTCCATCGGGCGCACGGTCTTCGTCGCGAAGTCCGAGGTCGCGGACTGGCCTGCCATCGGGTGGTGTGCCCGCATGATGGACGCGATGTTCGTCGAACGCCGGTCCAGCGCAGCGGCCAGGCAGAAGCTCGAAATGGCCGAGCGTCTGGCGCAAGGGCAGCAATTGCTGTTCTTCCCCGAGGGGACCAGCACCGACGGGCAGCGGGTCCTGCCCTTCAAATCCCCCCTGTTCGCCGCATTTGCAGACATGGAAAGCGGCATCAAGATTCAACCGGTCGCCGCGATCTACGTGCCAGCGCCGCACCTGCCGGCAACGTTTTATGGCTGGTGGGGCGATATGAGCCTGGGGGGCAGTTTGTGGACCCTGCTGGCGCATTCCTATGGCGGGACGCTACACCTCAGCTTCGCGCCCGCTGTCGAAGCCGCCGATTTCGCGGGCCGCAAGGAACTGGCGCGCCATTGCGGTGAGCAGGTTCGCGCACATTGGGCCCTTCATTCCCCTGCGGGGCAGGCGATCACGATTAGCTGAGCGACTTATACGCAACTGGGACGCCGCATCAGGCGTTCTACCTGATATTTGACCTGATATCGGGAGGTTCACAGGTATGAGATCCACACTCAAGACTTTGCTCGCCAGCACGGCATTGCTGGCCGTTGCCGCACCTGCATTTGCGCAGGATGTCGCATTGGTCATCGGAAATTCAGACTACGCCAACGCCGATGATGTGACTTCGCGTGAGCATGATCGGCTGGTCGATGCCTATCGCGCGGCTGGATTTGACGTGACACAGGGCGAGGATTTGACACGTACGCAGCTGTTCAGCCTGCTGGGTGGCTTCATGGACGATATCGACGGGGCGGAACGGATCGTCGTCCACCTCAACGGCCACACAGTCACGACGGATACCGAGAGCTGGTTCATGCCGGTCGATATCAACGGTGACAGCGTGGTGCGAATCGGGCTGACCGCGCCGACGATAGATTTCTTCGTGTCGCTGGTGGACGAGGCCGAGGAACTGGGCGTCGTTTTCGTTGGCAGTGACGACGATGGCGGATTCGAGGGCGAAGGCTATGAGGCGGGTATCGGGCGCCTGTTCGCCCCGCGCGATACGATGGTCGTCACCGGATCAATCGCGGACGTGTCGTCGCTGGTGCGCAACACCGCGTTGGAGCCGGGAATGACAATGCGTGAGATGGGCAATGATCTGCCCGACGACCTGAACCGCTTTGGATTCGCCCCGCGCGATGCTGTTTTGGTGGAAGAGCGGGTAGAGCCTGCCCCACTGCCCGCGGCCCAGCCGGAGCCTGCGACTGTGACTCCGCAGCCGCAGCCTGAAGTTGAGGAAAATCCGGCGGAGGCGCGGGAGCAGCAGCTGAATCTGGAGCGGAGCGAACGGCGCCAGATCCAGCAGAATCTAGTGGCACTTGGATACAACACGCGCGGTGTTGACGGTATCTTCGGGCCCGGATCGCGCAGCGCCATCGCGGCATGGCAACAATCCGAGGATTTCACGGCGAGCGGGTTCCTGTCGCGCGGGCAGATCGACCTGCTGGGCGTTCAGGCCGACAATGCGCGCGCCGAGCAGGAGGCCGCCCAAGCAGCCGAGCAAGCGGAGAGGGAGCGTGAGGATCGCGCATTCTGGGATGCGACAGGCGCAAGCGGAGAAGAGGCCGCGCTGCGCCGCTATCTCGGCTCGTTCCCCAACGGCGTTTTCGCCGAGCGCGCCCGCAGCGAGCTGAACGCGATCGAGGCCGAGAACAACCGCGCGAATGCGAACGCAAACGTAAATGCGGCCTGGCAGCGGGCCCGGAACGCAAACACGATCGAGGGGTACGAAACCTTCGTCGCCAACTTCCCGAACAGTGAGTTCGCGGCAACCGCCCGTGCTCAGATCGAGACCTTGCGGGCCTCGCAGGAAACGCAGCAACCCGACCCGGCGCAGGACCCGCAAGCGACCGAGCAGGCATTGGGCTTGAACTCGATCAACCGGGCGCTCGTCCAGATCCGCTTGCAATCGCAGGGGTATCCCGTGGGCAATATCTCGGGCAGTTTTGATGAGACGACACGTCAGGGTCTGCGCCAGTTCCAGCGCGATTTCGGCTTGAACGCGACCGGGTATGTCGATCAGGCAACCGTGCGCCAACTGATCACGCTAGCCGGAAACTGATCCCTGCCTGCGATGCACAGCGAAAGGGCCGCTCCATCAGGAGCGGCCCTTTTGTATTCGTGTCGTATTTGTAGGTGTGTTCAGCAACCGCAGGCTCTTCAGCCGACTGCGAAGATCTGGCTGCGCAGGTCAGGCGGGAAGCAGGGCGATCAGCCCTGACGTGCCTTGAAACGAGGCTGGGTCTTGTTGATCACGTAGACTCGACCCTTGCGGCGCACGACACGACAATCGCGGTGGCGCTGCTTCAGGGAGCGAAGCGAGTTCTTGACCTTCATGGCATCTCTCCAATTTCAGCGGCGCGAGCGGACCCGGCGCCTCGGTTGCGATGACCACTGTCGCGTATCGGCAGCGGCGGAATGGATGGTGGGCGTAACAGGGATTGAACCTGTGACCCCTTCGATGTCAACGAAGTGCTCTCCCGCTGAGCTATACGCCCATCCGTCCGACCGGGAAGTTGCCCCGCCGGAATTGACGCGGTAATTGCCACGAGTCGGGGGGGTCGTCAACCGCACTTTTGCACCCGGCGGCGATGTTTCTGGAAGCGGCGGCCCCACCCCGCCTGTCTGGGGGAGGACACGGAGGTTTTACCGGGGCGGTGCGCGCGCGATGTCGAATATCGCTTCGCGTGCCTTTCAATCATGCAAAACCCCCCTACGCTTAGGTCTTCCAAAGGGGAAATCACAAGGTTTGGAGGTAACAAACCGATGAATACCACGTCAGAGCCGAGCTTTCGCCAATCCGTCGATATCATGTTCAATCGCGCGGTCGCGCTGATGGACCTGCCCTCCGGAATGGTTGAGAAGATACGCGTGTGCAACGCGACATATACCGTCCGGTTCGGCGTGCGCCTGCGCGGCGGCATCCAGACCTTCACCGGATATCGCGCCGTGCACTCGGAGCATATGGAGCCGGTCAAGGGCGGCATCCGCTACGCCGGAAACGTCAATCAGGATGAGGTCGAGGCACTGGCCGCGCTGATGACCTACAAATGTGCCCTCGTTCAGACGCCGTTCGGCGGCTCCAAGGGGGGCGTGGCCATCAACCCGCTGGACTGGAATGAGGAGGAGCTGGAACGGATCACCCGCCGCTTCGCCTACGAGCTGATCAAGCGCGACATGATCAACCCCGCGCAGAATGTCCCGGCACCCGATATGGGCACCGGCGCGCGCGAAATGGCCTGGATCGCGGATCAGTACCGCCGCATGAACACAACCGACATCAACGCGCGGGCCTGCGTCACCGGAAAGCCGCTGAACGCCGGCGGCATTGCCGGCCGGGTCGAGGCGACGGGGCGCGGCGTGCAATACGCACTGCGCGAATTCTTCCGCCATCCGCAGGACGTGGCAAAGGCTGGCCTGTCTGGCAAGCTGGACGGCAAGCGTGTCGTCATCCAGGGGCTTGGCAATGTGGGCTATCATGCGGCGAAGTTCCTTGAGGAGCAGGACGGTTGCTGCATCACCTGCATTGTCGAGCGGGACGGCGCGATCATCTGTGACACCGGTCTGAAGGTCGAGGACGTGCGCAACCACCTCAGGGAAACCGGCAGCGTCAGGGGCTTCCCCGGTTCCAAGTTTATCGAGAACGGCGCGGCCGGACTGGAGTTGGAATGCGATATCCTGATTCCCGCGGCGCTGGAGGGGGTCATCAACCTCGACAATGCCGAGCGGATAAAGGCCGCCCTGATCATCGAGGCCGCGAACGGCCCCATCACCGCCGGTGCCGACGACATTCTGCGTGAGCGGGGAACGGTCATCATCCCCGACATGTACGCAAATGCGGGCGGCGTGACGGTCTCCTACTTCGAATGGGTCAAGAACCTGAGCCACATCCGTTTTGGCCGGATGGAGCGGCGTCAGGAGGAGGCGCGCCACGAATTGCTGGTCGACGAGCTGGAGAAGGTAAAGACCGCAGGCGGCAACAACCTGGTCCTGTCCGAGAACTTCAAGAAGCAATACCTGCATGGGGCGGGGGAGTTGGAGCTGGTCCGCTCCGGCCTCGACGACACGATGCGCGACGCCTACCAGTCCATGCAGGCGATCTGGCACGAACGGGCGGATGTGAAGGATCTGCGCACCGCGGCCTATCTGGTCAGCATCCAGCGTGTCGCCGCGAGCTATGCAACCATGGGGCTGTAGGAACGACCTTGCTACCGGAGCGGGCCGAGCGGGGGCACCCCCTCGCACGGTCGGTTCATTGCTGGTTTTGCTGCGAAATAGCGTGCACGCACAGATATCTGGTCCGACGGCGAAATTCAGGATAGGGTGAGGGCAGGGCATACCGTGTCACGCATAAGATCGGATGCCGGAGCAGAGTACCGCGGCAGTGTGAGGCAAGCCGATGACCGATATGGTGTTCGGAGCGCAGGACGCGCCCGAAGAAGAACCGATCCTGTCGCATTGGTGGCGGACCGTGGACAGGTGGACCCTGTCCGCCGTGGCGATCCTGTTTCTGGTCGGATTGCTGCTGGGCCTGGCCGCGTCGCCGCCGCTGGCCGCGCGCAACGGGCTGGACCCTTTTCACTACGTGACCCGTCAGGCGGTGTTCGGGGTGATGGGCATGGGGACGATGCTGATCGTGTCAATGATGAGCCCGCGCCAGATTCGCCGCTGGGCGACGTTGGGCTTTGCCGGGGCGTTCGTGGCGATCCTGTTGCTGCCGGTGCTGGGCACGGATTTCGGAAAGGGCGCGGTGCGCTGGTACTCGCTGGGCTTTGCCAGCGTGCAGCCGTCCGAGTTCCTCAAGCCAGTCTTCGTTGTCTTTGCAGCATGGTTGATGACAGGGTCGATGGTGCGCGGCGGTCCGCCGGGCAAGACGCTGTCCTTCGCGGTCGCGCTGGCGGTAACGGCCTGTCTGGCGCTGCAACCGGATTTCGGACAGGCCAGCCTGATCCTGGCGGCGTGGGGCCTGATGTATTTTGTGGCCGGTGCGCCGATGCCGCTCTTGCTGGGGCTGGCGGGTGCGGTGGTTGCGGCGGGAACCTTCGCATACGAGAATTCCGAGCACTTCGCCCGGCGCATCGACGGCTATCTGACGCCGAACATCGACCCCAACACCCAGATCGGCTACGCCACCGCCGCCATCCGCGAGGGGGGCTTTCTGGGCGTCGGCATCGGAGAGGGGCAGGTAAAGTGGCGCCTGCCCGACGCGCACACCGATTTCATCATTGCCGTCGCGGCGGAGGAATACGGCCTGCTGCTGGTCTGGATCATCATCGGCCTGTTCGGATTCGTCACCTTGCGCGCGCTGTTTCGGTTGAGCCGTGAACGTGATCCGTTCATTCGCCTTGCCGGAACCGGACTGGCGGCATTGTTCGGAATGCAGGCAATCATCAACATGGGCGTGGCGGTGCGTCTGCTGCCCGCAAAGGGGATGACGCTGCCTTTCGTCAGCTATGGAGGCTCCTCCGTGGTTGCGGCGGGAATCGCGCTGGGCATGTTGATGGCGCTGACACGTCGTCGCCCGCAGGATGATTTCGGTGATCTGGTTGGCATCTCACGCGATCGGGCCATGTCGGGTTGAATGCCGGAAGGCGGGCGTTGCCTCCGGCGGGGATATTTGAGGAAAGTGAAGGGGGCGGGATGAAGCCGCGCAAACTGGTGATCGCAGCGGGCGGTACGGGGGGACATATGTTTCCCGCGCAGGCCTTGGCGGAGGAGATGCTGCGGCGGGGCTGGCAGGTGTCGCTGTCAACCGATGCACGGGGTGCACGTTATGCCGGGGCGTTTCCCGATGCCGTCACGCGTGAGGTCGTGCGCGCCGCAACGCCTGCACGGGGCGGGTTGCGGGGCAAGCTGACGGCCCCCCTGTCGATCGCACGGGGGGTCTGGGATACTTGGCGCGCGATGCGCAGGGACCGGCCCGCCGTGGTCGCGGGTTTCGGTGGGTATCCTGCCGTTCCCGCGATGAGTGCGGCGAAAATGCTGGGCATACCCACGCTGATACATGAGCAGAACGGCGTTCCGGGCCGCGTGAACCGGCTGTTCGCGCCGCGCGTCGATATCGTTGCCTGCTCGGTCGAGCCGACGGTCCTGCCCAAGGGGGCGAAGGCGGAGCATACAGGCAACCCGGTGCGTGGATCGGTCTTTGCCATGGCGGGGGCGGATTACGATTTGGCCCGATGCGATACCCGAAACGTGCTGGTGATCGGCGGATCGCAGGGGGCCGCGATCCTGTCACGGGTCGTGCCTGCGGCGCTGGCCGCGCTGCCGGATGAATTGCGGGCGAAGCTGAAGGTTGCGCATCAGGCCCGTGGCGAGGATGAGACCCGCGTGCGCGAGGCCTATGCCGCCGCCGGTATTGAGGCGGATGTGCGGAGCTTTTTCGACGACGTTCCGCAGCGTCTGGCCGAATGTCATCTGGTGATCAGCCGTGCGGGCGCGTCCTCCGTCGCGGATATCGCGGTGGTCGGGCGACCCTCGATCCTGATCCCCTATGCGCTGGCCACCGACGACCATCAGGCGGCAAATGCACGTGGACTGGTCCAGGCGGGTGCGGCGCTGATGATACGTGAGGATACGCTTGACAGTGGTGGCCTCTCGACTGAAATCGCGGCAATACTCGGCGACCCGACGCGGGCGGCATCCATGGCGGAGGCGGCGCGGAATGTCTCGCGCCCCGATGCGGTGCAACGCCTGGCCGATCTGGTCGAACGCATGTCTAAAGGAACCGCCACATGAGCGAACGCCCCACACGATTGCCGCAGGATATCGGCTCCATCCATTTCGTCGGACTGGGCGGTATCGGCATGTCCGGCATCGCCGAGGTGATGCTGAACCACGGCTACAAGGTTCAGGGATCGGATCTGAAGGACGGCCCGATTCTGGAGCGGTTGCGCAGCAAGGGGGCCACGACCTTCATCGGCCAGTCCGAGGACAACCTGACCAACGCGGAGGTCGTCGTGATCTCCACCGCGATCAAGAGGGGCAACCCGGAACTGGACGGTGCGCGCAAGCGGGGTCTGCCCATCGTGCGGCGGGCGGAAATGCTGGCCGAACTGATGCGCCTGAAATCCAATGTCGCGGTGGCGGGCACGCATGGCAAGACGACGACGACGTCGCTCGTATCGGCCATTCTGGATGCGGGCGGGGTCGATCCGACGGTCATCAATGGCGGGATCATCCATGCGTATGGTTCCAACGCGCGGATGGGGGCCAGCGACTGGATGGTGGTCGAGGCGGATGAGAGCGACGGCACATTCCTGAAGCTGCCCGCGACCATCGGCATCATCACGAATATCGACCCCGAGCATATGGACCACTACGGCAGCTTCGATGCGATCCGCGCGGCGTTCGACAGCTTCGTGTCGAACATTCCGTTTTATGGCGCGGCGGTAATCTGCATCGACCATCCGGAATGTCAGGCCTTGAAGGGGCGGGTGCAGGACAAGCGCGTAATCACCTACGGGTTCAGCCTGCAAGCAGATATCTGCGCGGTGAACCTGAGCTATGATGGACCTGTTGCATGTTTCGACGTGATCGCGCGGCACCGTCATGGTGAGCGTCGGATCGAAAACCTGCGGCTGCCCATGCCGGGCGATCACAACGTGCAGAATGCGCTGGCGGCCATAGCCGTGGCGCTGGACCTGCAAATTCCCGACGATGCGATCCGCAAGGGATTGAGCGGTTTCGGCGGCGTGAACCGACGCTTCACCCATGTGGCCGAGGTTGGCGGCATCACCATCATCGACGATTACGGCCACCACCCGGTCGAGATTTCCGCTGTGTTGAAGGCCGCGCGCAAATCCACCAAGGGCAAGGTCATCGCCATCCACCAGCCCCACCGTTACAGCCGCGTCGAAAGCCTGTTCGACGAGTTCTGCACCTGCTTCAACGAGGCGGACGTGGTTGCGATCTCCTCCGTCTACGCGGCGGGAGAAGACCCGATCCCCGGTGCCGATCAGGGTGCTTTGGTCGAGGGGATCGCGGCGCATGGCCACCGCGACGTGCGTGCGCTGGACGCGCCGAAGAGCATCCCCGCTTTCGTGCGTGAGGTGGCCGAAGCCGGGGACATGGTCGTCTTCCTGGGTGCGGGGACCATCACGCAATGGGCGCATGCCCTGCCGCGCAGCTTGACCTGAGGGCGGACCATGAGCCTGATCGACCGATTGCCCCTGGCACGTGGCCGCTACATGCCGGACCGCGACATGTCCGCGATGAGCTGGCTGCGCACCGGTGGCCCCGCCGACGTTCTGTTCATGCCGGCGGATGTCGATGATCTGGCCGGGTTTCTGCGCGATTGCCCCGATGACGTGCCGCTGCTGCCGGTCGGCGTCTGCTCGAACATGATCGTGCGCGACGGTGGTGTGCGCGGCGTGGTGATTCGCATGGGGCGCGGCTTCAACGAAGTGGACATTGCCGACTGGCAGGTCCGCGCCGGATGTGCCGCGCTGGATGCGCAGGTGGCCAAGCGCGCGGCGGAGGCGGGGATCGACCTGACATTCCTGCGCACCATCCCCGGCGCCATCGGCGGCGCGGTACGGATGAACGCGGGCTGTTACGGCACCTATACCGCCGATGCGGTGGTGGAGGTGGACGTGCTGCTGCGCGACGGGTCGCGGCAGACCATCGCGGGGGGCGATCTGGGATTCGGCTATCGCTCCTCCGCACTGCCGGACGGCGCGATCGTGGTGTCCGCCTTGCTGCGCGGTCCTGCTGGCGATCCGGATGCGCTGACCGCGAAGATGACCGAACAACTGGCGAAGCGTGCCGACAGCCAGCCGGTGGATGACCTGTCATGCGGATCGACCTTTCGCAATCCGGCGGGATATTCCTCAACCGGGCGCGACGACGACGTGCACGACCTGAAGGCGTGGAAGGTGATCGACGATGCCGGATGTCGTGGTTTGACCCGTGGCGGCGCGATCATGAGCCCCAAGCATCCGAACTTTCTGGTCAACACGGGCACCGCGACCTCCGCCGATTTGGAGGGACTTGGCGAAGAAGTGCGAAAAAGGGTTTTGGACCACTCGGGCATTGAGCTAGAGTGGGAAATCATGCGGATAGGCGAAAACGCCGACGTGTGACGGCGACCCCGGACCAACCGGGGCGACCATTTGAGTGAGGCGGGTATGTCGAGCAGTGGACAGCCCCGTATTGCGGTCCTTCTGGGCGGCCCTTCGGCGGAGCGTGACGTATCGCTCGTGTCCGGTCGGCTGTGCGCGGACGCATTGCGGGAAGACGGTAGCGAAGTATTCGAGATCGACGCAGGCCCGGACCTGGTGTCGGATCTGCAGCGCATCAAACCTGATGTTGTGTTCAACGCCCTGCACGGGCGCTGGGGCGAGGATGGTTGCGTGCAGGGGCTGCTGGAATGGCTGCGCATCCCCTATACGCATTCCGGGGTTCTGGCCTCGGCGCTCGCCATGGACAAGCTGCGCACCAAGGCCGCCTATCGCCGGGCCGGTCTGCCGGTGGTTCCCGACCGGCGCGTGACCAAGGCGGAGGCGATGGACGCGCATCCGATGGACCCGCCCTATGTCATCAAGCCCTATAACGAAGGGTCCTCCGTCGGCATCTATATCGTGGATGAGGGCGCGAACGGTCCTGCCGTGATTGATGAGAAGATGCCCGATATGCTGATGGCCGAACAGTTCGTGCCGGGGCGTGAACTGACCGTTTCGGTGCTGGATGCAGGCGGACCGGCGCGCGCGATGTGCGTGACGGACATCATCAGCAATACCGGCTGGTACGATTACGAGGCGAAATACGGCGATGGCGGCTCGCGCCACGTTCTGCCCGCCGACCTGCCGGATGAAATCACGGTGCTGTGTCGCGATTACGCCCTGCGCGCGCATCAGGTGCTGGGCTGTCGCGGTGTCTCGCGCACCGATCTGCGCTGGGACGAAAGCCGGGGCGCCGATGGCCTGTTCCTGCTGGAGACGAACACCCAGCCGGGCATGACGCCGACATCCCTCTCGCCCGAGCAAGCCGCGCATGAGGGGATTACCTTCGCGCAGTTGTGCAAGATGCTGATCGAGGATGCCTCATGCGACCGGTAAAAAGAGATTACGCGCCCTCGCGGTTGCGCTATCGCCTCGCCCGGTGGTGGCTGTCGCCGCGTGTGCGCAGGACGGTGACGCGCTGGGTTCCGCTGGGGGCGCTGGCCGGAATCGTGGGGCTGGTCGCGACCGATCCCGCCAATCAGGCCTATGCGGTGGAGCGGTATCAGCAGACCTGGGCCTATATCGAGGCCCGCCCCGAATTCGCCGTTACCGGTGTGCGCATCGACGGTGCGGGTCCGGTCCTCTCCGACAGGATTCGGGCGGCTCTGGCGGTGGACCTTCCGGCCAGCTCCCTGACGCTGGATCTGAACGCCGCCCGTGATCGGGTTGAGGCCCTGCCGCCCATCGCCAGCGCGCAGATCGCCGTCGGCGCGGATCGCCAACTGGTCGTTCGCGTCCGCGCCCGCACGCCGGTGGCGGCATGGCGTCGCGCGGACGGGCTGTGGCTGCTGGATGCCGAGGGCGTGGTGATCGGATCGCTGGAAAGACGAGACCTTCGTTCGGATCTGCCCCTGATCGTGGGGCGGGGCGCGCAACGGCATGTTCGCGAGGCCCTGGCCCTGGCCGAGGCTGCCGGCCCGCTGGCAGCACGGATCGAGGGTGTCGTGCGCGTGGGCGAACGGCGCTGGGACGTGGTGCTGGACGACGATAAACGGATCATGCTGCCCGAAACGGGGGCCGTGGACGCGCTGATGCATGTACTGGCCTTGCAGTTGAGCGAGGAAGTGATGGAGCGCGACGTGGCCGTCTTTGACATGCGCAACCGTGCGCGCCCTACCGTGCGGCTGGGCGAACACGCCGTTCATGAAATGCGGCGCCTGCGCGCCATGGAATCGGGGGAAGACGCGTGAGTGACAGTGACCTTTTCATCAGCCAGCGCATCATGCGTGCCCGCCGCGAAAGCGCGCTGCGCAAGGGGCTGGTCGCGATCGTCGATCTGGGTTCGTCCAAGATCACATGCCTGATCCTGGCCATCGACCCGGCCCTGCTGCGCGCCCCGCGTGCCGACGGGGTCGGGCGGCTCGATGGTCATGCCGGGCTGAAGGTGATCGGTGCCGCCACGACCCGTTCGCGCGGTATCGAACTGGGTGAGATTGCCTCGATGGAGGAGGTGGAGCGTGGTGTGCGCACCGTCATCCAGTCGGCGCAGAAGATGGCAGAGGTCCGCGTGGACCACGTCATCGCCTGCTATTCCGGCGGACAGCCGCGCTCCTACGGGCTGCTCGGCACGGCGGAGGTCGAGCATGGCGAAGTCAGCGAGAGTGATATCGGCGCGGCGCTGGCCGATGGTGAGATCCCCGATTACGGCGCCGCGCGGGAGGTGATCCATGCGCTGCCGGTGAACTTCACGCTGGACCATCGCACCGGTCTGACCGATCCGCGCGGCCTGACGGGCGCGCAGTTGAGCGTGGATATGCACATGATGACCGTCAGTCAGGAAAGCATCCTGAATCTGGTGCAGGTCATGCGGCGCTGCGATCTGGAACTGTCGGGGCTGGTGCATTCCAGCTACGCCGCCGGGCTGGCTGCGATGACCGAGGATGAGTTGGAACTGGGCGGCGCGTGTATCGATCTGGGCGGCGGCTCGACCGGGCTGTCGATCTTCATGAAGCGTCAGATGATCTATTCCGATGCGGTGCGGCTGGGTGGCGATCACGTCACGCTCGACATCTGCAAGGGACTGGAGATTTCCGCGCAGACGGCGGAGCGGATCAAGACCGTGCATGGCGGACTGGTCGCTACCTCCCGCGATGATCGCGACCTGATCGAATTGCCGCGCGACAGCAACGATCACGCACCGGGGAGACAGATGATTTCACGCGCCGAACTGATCGGCGTCATGCGCCCCCGCGTCGAGGAGATTCTGGAGGCCGCGCGCGACCGTCTGGACGCGGCGAGTTTTGAGCATATGCCGGGGCGGCGCATCGTGCTGACCGGCGGGGGCAGCCAGATTCCGGGGCTTGAGGAGATCGCGACCCGTATCCTCGGCCGTCAGGTGCGTCCGGGGCGTCCACTGCGCATTCCCGGATTGCCACAGGCCCAGACGGCGGCGCAGTTTTCGGCCGCCGTCGGGATGGCTTTGCATCTGGCCAAGCCGCAGGACGAATGCTGGGATTTCGAAATGCCCGCGGACCGAACCGGAAAACAGCGGATTCGCAAGGCGATGCGCTGGTTTCGCGACAACTGGTAGGTGCAGGATCGTAGTCGAAACGCTGCGTGGGCCGCACGGCGCACGCATCCAGGTGCCATTTCGGCGGAGTTTCGCCTATCTGATCGACCGGAGCGGTAACTTCGCAGCGTGTCATCAGGATTTTAACCTATTAATCCGTGACCGACTCAACCCTATGGGTTACGCTAACGAATCAGTAGGGTGCCCCTGACAAATGAGGGTCCCGCTGTAGGTAGAGCAGAGCAAACACAGGCGGATTACACCATGAGTCTGAATCTTCGGATGCCCGAGCAGACCGAGCTGAAGCCGCGCATCCTCGTCTTCGGCGTGGGCGGTGCGGGCGGCAACGCGGTCAACAACATGATCGACAAACAGCTCGAAGGTGCTGAATTCGTCGTCGCGAACACCGATGCGCAGGCGCTGACACAGTCACGCGCGCAACGTCAGGTCCAACTTGGCGCGCTGGTGACGGAGGGGTTGGGCGCTGGCGCCAAGCCGACCGTCGGCGCCGCCGCAGCCGAGGAGAGCATCGAGGAAATCGTCGATCACCTCGCCGGATCGCATATGTGCTTTATCACTGCCGGGATGGGCGGCGGAACCGGTACGGGCGGTGCGCCGATCATCGCGCAGGCTGCGCGGGAGATGGGCATCCTGACCGTTGGCGTCGTGACCAAGCCGTTCCAGTTCGAAGGCTCGAAGCGTATGCGTCAGGCGGATGAGGGCATTGCCGAGCTGCAGCAGCATGTCGATACGCTGATCATCATTCCCAACCAGAACCTGTTCCGGCTGGCAAACGAGAAGACCACCTTCACCGAAGCTTTCATGATGGCCGACGACGTGCTGTATCAGGGCGTAAAGGGCGTGACCGATCTGATGGTGCGTCCGGGCCTGATCAACCTCGACTTCGCGGATGTCCGGTCCGTGATGGACGAGATGGGCAAGGCGATGATGGGCACCGGAGAGGCCGAGGGCGAGAATCGCGCCATCGAGGCCGCCGAACGTGCCATCGCCAACCCCCTGCTGGACGAAATCAGCCTGAAGGGCGCGCGCGGCGTGCTTATCAACGTCACCGGCGGCCCCGATATGACCCTGTTCGAGCTGGATGAGGCGGCAGGTCGCATCCGCAAGGAAGTCGACGACGACGCCAACATCATCGTCGGTTCCACCATGGACCCGTCGCTGGACGGCATCCTGCGTGTCTCCGTCGTGGCAACCGGCATCGAGGCTGTGGCACATGAGAAGCCGCTTCCCGCCGCAGCTTCGCAGCCTGCACCTGCCGCCATTGCCGAGCCTGCACCCCAACCGGTCAACCGGCCGGCTGCGGATACTGCACCGGCACCTGTTTCGCAGGCAGCCGCCGCGTCGCCCACGACTGTCGCGGATCTGGTCCGCGCCCGTAATGTGATTGCGGAGGAACAGCCGCTGGCACCTGCCTCCGACGCACGGCAGCCGGAATTGCCCGTGCAACAGCCAGCTACTTCAGGCGAACCTGCTGCTGAACCGACGCCGGACACGATGCGCCGCCTTCAGGCCGCCGTGGCCAAACAGCCGAGCCATTCGACCCCGCCCCGGCCCACGACCCGGACCGGTGAGGAGCGCAAGCCTGCTTTCGGCATCAACTCGCTGATCAACCGCATGACGGGTCACAGCGATGCGGCCCCGGCGCCGCGTCAACAGCCCGTGGCGGAACGCCCGGCAGCAACCGCCCCGGCGGCAGCGCCGAAACCGCGCGTGGTGCAAAGCGCCCCGCGGCCGGCGGACCGGCTGGACGATGATGAGCGTCAGCGCATCGAGATCCCCGCATTCCTGCGCCGTCAGGCCAACTGAACCTGAAGTCACATCATACCGGATTGAGCCGTCCTGCCATAAGCGAGGCGGCTTTTTCTTTATGAAAACAGATGTTTGCCTGTGGGCGCTCATCATGTGACATAAACCGTCACATTCATTGATTTGCCGGTCTGAGGCGCAAAAGGCTATTACCTCGTTACTACCCAAGGAACGACAGACGCGCAGAGCGTTAACGATCGGACGACGAAGAGCGTCACAGTGGGAATGAGGCAGATATGCAATCGATCTATCAGACGACCTTGCGTCGGCCAGTACGCATTCAGGGCATCGGACTTCACTCCGGCGTCAGTTCGACGCTGTGCATCCGCCCTGCGCCCGCCTTTCATGGAATTTGGTTTCGCCGCACAGATTTGATCGGTGTCGACACGATGATCCCGGCAAGCTGGGATTCGGTCAGCGATACGATGCTCAACACCCGGATTTCGAACGCGGACGGCGTCACCGTCTCCACGATCGAGCATTTGATGGCGGCGCTTCAGGGCACCGGTATCTCGAACGCGCTGATTGAGGTGGACGGGCCGGAAGTGCCCATCATGGATGGCAGTTCCGCGCCCTTCGTGCGCCACATCCTGGCCGCCGGCTTCGCTGAGCAGATGGAGCATCGCAGCGTTCTGCGTATCCTCAAGAAGGTCGAGTTGATCGAGGACGCGGCGCGCGCATCGCTCGAACCCGCGCGCCAGTTCGAGGTTGATTTCCGCATCGATTTTCCCGGCACGGCGATCGGACGGCAGGCCAAACGCCTCGCCGTGGTGAACGGCGCGTTTGTCGAACACCTGATGGACAGCCGAACTTTCGTGCGCAGCGGCGATGTCACCCACCTGCGTCAGAACGGTCTGGCGTTGGGAGGCTCCCACGCGAATGCGGTGGTGGTCAACGGCAATGTCGTCGAAAACCCGGAAGGGTTCCGTCACCCGGATGAGGCCGTACGGCACAAGATGCTGGACGCAGTCGGTGATCTGGCCCTGGCCGGTGCGCCGATCATCGGAAAGTATACCGGGATCCGCGCGGGTCACGGTGTCACCAACCGCCTGTTGCGCAAGCTTTTCGCCACACCCGGTGCATATCGGCTGGACAGTTGTGCCGCCACGGATGTGGACGGCCTGCCCGGCGTCGCGCGGGGCGAGGAGGCCCTGCGGCGCATCGCCTGATTGCGGTGCGCAGGCGGCCTTTCCCCTTGGTTTCGATCTATGCTATTGCTCGTGAAACTGGGTGCTGCGGCGCTCGTGAGGACAGTTAGGATCGTCGAAGATGATGCGTGCTAAGACATTGCTCAGTGCATTTTTGGTTACGGCCACACTCTCGTCCTGTGGCGTTTTCAGCAGTGAAGAAGAAGTTCCCATCGAAGCCCGCTCCGCGCAGGAGATTTTCGATATGGCCCAGGCGGATCTGGACCGCGGCGCGGAGCGTGAGGCCGCGCGGACCTTTAGTGAGGTCGAGCGGCTGTATCCCTATTCGCAATGGGCCAAGCGCGCGCTGATCATGTCCGCCTTTTCCTATTACGAGGCCACGGATTTCGTCGAGGCGCGTTCGGCGGCGGAACGGTTCATCAGTTTCTATCCCGCCGATCCCGATGCCGCATATGCGCAATACCTCATCGCGCAAAGCTGGTACGACCAGATCAACGATGTGGGTCGCGATCAGGGCAACACGCTGGAGGCCTTGCAGGCGCTGCGCGTTCTGATCGAGCGTTACCCCAACTCCGAATACACCCGTGAGGCGGAATTGCAGTTCGACCTCGCCCTCGATCACCTCGCCGGCAAGGAGATAGAGGTCGGGCGCTATTACCTCAAGCGGGGTCAGTACATCGCCGCCATCGGTCGGTTCAAGGCCGTGGTGGATGAATATCAGACGACCTCGCACACGCCCGAAGCGTTGCACAGGCTGGTCGAATCCTATCTGGCTCTGGGTCTGGATGATGAGGCGATCAAATCGGCCTCCGTTCTGGGGCACAACTTCCCCGGCTCCGACTGGTATGCGGACAGCTACCGATTGCTGGAAACCGATGGCGCGCTGAATGCCTCGGACGAAGGGGGTGTTCTGGGCCGCATCTATCGGCAGGTGATCCTGGGCGAGTGGCTATAAGCTCATGCTGTTGAGCCTTGCGGTTCGTGACATCATCCTTATCGACCGGCTGGATCTGACCTTTCGCCCGGGGCTTAACGTGCTGACCGGGGAGACCGGGGCCGGAAAGTCGATCCTGCTCGATGCGCTTGGCTTCGCTTTGGGGCATCGCGGGCGGGCCGATCTGGTCCGCAGCGGGGCGGAGCAGGGCGAGGTCGTGGCGGAGTTCGACGTGCGCGGCAATGCGACCGTGGCGGATGTGCTGGCGCAGGCCGGGCTGCCCGGCGACGAGGACAGCCTGCTGATCCGACGCACGAACACCCGCGATGGGCGCAAGACTGCCTGGGTCAACGACAGCCGATGCAGTGGTGAGGTTCTGCGCACCCTGTCCGCCGCTTTGGTGGAAATCCACGGCCAGCATGACGACCGCGGCTTGCTGGACCCCAAGGGCCACCGCGATCTGCTTGATGACTACGCCGGGTCCGCCCCCTTGGTTGAGGCGACGCGTGCAAGCTGGCTCGCCCTGGCCAAGGCACAACGGGCATTGCGTGAGGCTCGTGCGCAGTTGGAGGAGGCGCGAAAGGATGAGGAATTCCTGCGCCACGCCATCACGGAGCTGGACAGCCTAGACCCGCAAAAGGGTGAGGACGCCGAACTGGACATCGTGCGCCGGCAAATGCAGGCCGCGGGACGGCTGCGGGAGGATGTGCAGCGCGCCGACACCGCCATCGGTCCGCAGGGCGCGGAGGGTCCGCTGAATGATGCCCTGCGCTGGATTGAGGGGGCGGCAGCCGCGCTGGATGGTCTGGCCGATCCCTCCGTCGCGGCCCTGGAACGGGTGCTGTCGGAACTGTCCGACGCGCAATCAGGTGTCAGTGCGCTGCTGGATACACTCGATTTCGATCCGCTGGAACTGGAACGGATCGAGGAACGGTTGTTCGCGATCCGTGGCCTGGCCCGCAAGCACGGCATTCTGGCGGATGATCTGGCCGCCTTTGCGCAGGATATGCGGGGCAAGCTGGTCGAGATCGACAGCGGCGCCGATCAGATCGCCGGGCTGGAGGCTGACCTGACCCGCGCACAGCATGATTTCGACACGGCGGCACAGGCATTGCACGCACATCGCGTCGCGGCAGCCGCCCGGCTCGACGCGGCCATGGCGGCGGAACTGGCACCGTTGAAGATGGAGCGGGCGGTCTTCGCGACGGAAATCACGCAAGCCCCCCCTTCAGCCGATGGCACGGATACTGTCGTGTTCACTGTCGCCACGAATCCCGGTGCCCCCTCCGGCCCGATCAACAAGATTGCCAGTGGGGGGGAGCTGTCACGGTTCCTGCTGGCGCTCAAGGTCTGCCTGACGACACGGGCAGACAGTCTGACGATGATCTTCGATGAAATCGACCGTGGCGTCGGCGGGGCGACGGCGGATGCGGTCGGGCGCAGGCTCGGCTCCATCGCGCAAAAGGCGCAGGTTCTGGTCGTCACCCACTCGCCCCAGGTCGCCGCACGGGGCGGGCATCACTGGCGGATCGCGAAATCGGTTACGGACGGGATGACGACGACGGATGTCACCCCCTTGGGGCCGGAACAGCGTGTGGATGAAATTGCCCGGATGCTGTCGGGCGACCGTGTGACGGATGAGGCGCGGGCGGCCGCGCGGACCTTGCTGAGCGATTGAGGCCAGTGAGCGATTGAGGCCAGATCGACGGATGTCGTTCAGTCCGGATCGTTGGAGGGATTCACGGCTCCCAAAAGCCCCACCCATCGGGTTCGTATCCACGATCCAGCGCGATCTTGGTGGCGCGCTCCTCCTGCTGCCAGACACCCTCCAGCGTCAGGGGAACATTGCCGATGGAGGCGGCGATCATGCCATCCTCGTGAATCTCGACCTCATATCCGAAGGTACGCAGCGCCTTGGCGCAGGCGTCGGCATCCGCAGTGTCTGTGGGCAGGAATTCCAGATCCAGCGTCACCTGCGCCCCGGTGGCCAGATCGCCGCTATCGCTCAATTCCTTGAGGGTGACAGCGGTCACGTTTTTTTGGAATTCGTAGTCCCAGCTCATGTTTCTGCCCCCTGATATTGCGCAAGGATGCGGTCGGCATCCTCCATCACCTTGCGCACATTGCGTGCGGCCTGTCGGATCCGTTGTTCGTTTTCTACCAGTCCCAAGCGGATGTAGCCCTCACCGTACTCCCCGAATCCGACGCCGGGTGATACCGCGACCTCTGCCTCACGCAGCAGGATCTTCGAGAACTCCATGGAACCCAGATGGCGGAACTTCTCGGGCACCGGCGCCCAGGCGAACATCGTCGCGGGCGGTGAGGGGATATCCATCCCCGCGCGGGCGAAGGATTCCACCAGGGTGTCGCGGCGTGAGCGGTATGTATCGCGGATTTCCCCGATACAATCGTCCGGCCCGTTCAGCGCGGCGGCGGCGGCGACCTGAATGGGGGTGAAGGCGCCGTAATCCAGATAGGACTTGATGCGCGCCAGTGCGCCGATCAACCGCTCATTGCCCACGGCGAAGCCCATGCGCCAGCCGGGCATGGCATAGGTCTTGGACAGGGACGTAAACTCGACCGCGATGTCCTTCGCGCCCTCGATCTGCAAGAGGGAGGGGGGCGGATTGTCGTCGAAGTAGATCTCGGAATAGGCCAGATCGGACAGCAGCCACAGGTGGTGCTTCTTCGCGAACTTCACCAGATCGCTGTAGAAATCGAGATCCGTCACCTGCGCCGTCGGGTTCGAGGGGAAGCTGACGACGACCGCGACCGGTTTGGGCACCGAATGCATCACGGCCTGTTCGAGCTGGCGCAAATATGCCTCGGGCTTGAACTGACCGTCCACCAGCGTCTGGATATGGCGCAGGGTGCCGCCCGCGATCATGAAGCCGTAAGGGTGGATGGGATACGAGGGGTTCGGCACCAGCATCACATCGCCGGGGGCCGTGATCGCCATGGCAAGGTTGGCCAGGCCTTCCTTCGATCCGAGGGTGGCGATCACCTCCGTTTCGGGATCCAGCTTCACCCCGAAGCGTCGCGCGTAATAGCCGGCCTGAGCCTTGCGCAGACCCGGAATGCCCTTGGAGGAGGAGTAGCGATGCGTCCGGGGGCGGCGCACCGTCTCCACCAGTTTATCGACGATATGGCTGGGCGTATTCATGTCCGGATTGCCCATGCCGAAATCGATGATATCCATGCCGCCGGCACGGTATTCCGCCTTGAGCCGATTGACCTCCGCGAAAACGTAGGGCGGCAGGCGTTTGATGCGGTAGAATTCTTCGGTCATGGCGTGTCCGGATTTGGCATGGGGTTGAAGCTTTATGTAGCTGGCCAATGGGGAGGGCAACGACAGAATCCTGCTTTTCGAAGATTGATATCGACCGATCGTGTTTCTGCGCTATCTCGCTGGACATGAATGAGTATATTTCCGAACTGTTAAATCTGGCGGGCAGCGCCGTGGTGCTGCTTGTGGCGATCGTGGTGATTACGCGAATTGTCGGTCTGCGCAGCTTTACCAAGATGTCCGGCTTCGACTTCGCGCTGACGGTTGCGACCGGCTCTATTGTTGCGTCCGCGTTGCTGTCACCGGATATGCCGGTGTTGCGCGGTGTGGCCGGGCTGGTAATGATCTTCGCCGTGCAATGGACCGCCGCGCGATTGCGTTCTTCGTTCGAGCCGGTGCGCAAGGTGATCGACAATACCCCTCTGCTGCTGATGAAGGGCCCTCATATCCTTGAGGAGAACCTGCTGGCCGCGCGAATGACACGTTCCGATCTGATCGCGAAGCTGCGGGAGGCCAACGTGCTGCATACGGGTCAGGTGCGCGCGGTCGTACTGGAAACGACCGGCGATGTCAGCGTACTGCACGGCGACGCGGATGGCCCCGCGCTGGATTGGGATATGATGCTGGACGGGGTGCGCCGCTAGCTCGCTCGGCGGGTATAAACCAGCCCCATGGAATCGTGCAGCGACAGAGGGCCGCCGATGAAATCGGACCCGACCTGCGCGGTGCGCAACGCTACCTCCCAGCCGAAGCCCTCCAAACCCTGTATCGGCAGGCGCAGCGGATCGAACTCACCGGTTTCGCCGCCTTCCATATGGGCGACCATGAAGACCTGTTCGCCATCCGGCGCATGACGCAAGGATGTAAACAGCACGGTTCCGTCCACCGGGCGGCGGTAGTCGAATCGGTCCCTCTCACCCAGATTGTCGCGCAGCCATGGACGGTCCCGGCGGAATTCGCGCAGTTGGTGGTTGAAGTGGGTCTGGGTCGCGCTCAAACCCGCGTGGTGGCGGGCAACGTTGCAATATTCGTGCATGTCGTCCATCCACGCCCGCGCGATATCCTTCAGAGCACTGACATTGAGCGGTCGCGGGCCGTCCAGCGCCGGATCCACTTCGCTGAGCAATTTCGCGATGACGTTCAGGTCGTAATCCGTAACCTCGACCAGGGCGGGCAGGAATTCCATGAACCTTACCAGACTTTCGCGATCCTCGAAGCCCATGGACTTGAGCCGTGGAAAGCTCTGCGGCAGGGAGTAGCTGTATTCATCGACCTGCCATTTCAGGCTGATGGCTTCCTCCGCCACGACCTTGACCCCGTATTTGTCATCCTGATTGCGGATGAACCCCCACGAGGCCCGGGCAGAGGCATTCACAAAATCCATCGGCACGCCGGGAAACGCGGCGTATGTCACCAGCTGGATGGCCGGGTTGTCATAGGCCTTGTCCAGGATCTCCATACGGGTGTGACCCAGTCGCGTGTTCACGTTCAGTTTGGTATCGACCTGGGTTCCCCGCCGCAGCGTGTCATGATTGGCGCAGCCCGAAATCCAGTTGGAGCCGTGATTGAGAATCTCCCGAATCCGCCACCATTTCGACAGCCAGAAACCGTATAGGAACGGCGTGTTGTGCGCGAATGTCAGCGGTCCCCATTGGAAGACATCGGAATCGCGCTGCCCCTCGATCACCGCGCGATAGGTGGAGGACAGTTCCCAATCCTCTTGCGGCCAGGGGCGGCCGTCCTCGAACACGAACCACGGACGATAGGACGTGCCCGCGACCTGCTGCACGATATCGGACATGGATTGCAGATATTCGTCGTCATGGCGCATCGCCTCGACCTCGGGATCCCACCACTTGAAGTCCTGCGCCCCGTCCACCCGCACGCCATCGGCACCGAAATTCACCTTGCGCCGCTGCATCTCCAGCATCAGCGCGCGCACGGTGGGGTGGCGGTAGTTCATGTTCTGGCCATACATGTTCGGCCCGGCGAACCAGTTGGAGTTCAGCACATTCGTGCCCTGATTGTCCGAATGCCCGAACACCACGTCCAGCACCAGCTTCTTGGGCCGGGGGAAGTTGTGCAGCGCGCAGGCGAAATCCAGCAATTCATCCGGGCGACCTGATTCCAGCAGCACCGGGTTGACCGTGCCCATGCCCGCGATCACCACGTCATAGCCCCAGTTCGTGGTGTCGGGCCGCGTCAGATCGACGGTCAGACTGTCGCTGCCGTGGTCCTCCTCCTCCCAAAAGGCGGGTCCGGCCTCATACACCGTGGTCGGTTCGACCGGCAGCAACTGCACGGCGTCGTAGCCCGCGAACAATTCCTCGGCCGGTTCCAGTTCGGCACCGGCGGCGACCTTCTCGGCCAGCCGCTCATACAGTGCGGTCAGCGATGCGAGCGTTCCGCCAGCGGTGGCGGTCGGGACGTGAATTTGCTGGATGTTCACGGGCGGTCCGAACTTCGCGACCTCGCCTTCGCGGCGCTGGATCCAGTAGTCGCCATCGGTGCGGGCGGCCAGCATCCCCTCCACATCATAGAACTCGGCTGGTGCGAACGCGCCGAAGGGCAGGGACCAGGCCATCGGGTCCAGGATATGGTGCCAGTCGCCCGCCGCGTCGCGCCAGGCCAGGCGGTAGAACGTGCCGATCCGGTCACGGGTGCCCGCATCCATGCCGTCGATGCTGACGCAGGAATAATCATGAACCCGGTCCATGGCGATCCAGGTGCGCGTGAACCGGATGTTCTGGCGGGCGCGGGTCAGGTCGGGCGTGCTGTCCGGTTGCAGGCATTCCAGAAAGACATCGCCGGCCGGAACCCGCTGCTCCAGCAGCTCGGGCGTCCAGAAAATGACCTCCGCGTGGTCATCGCGCAGATGGGCGCCGACCCGTGGCGCGATCTGTTGTTGCACCTCGAACGCGGTGTCGGTGCCGTTCAGGGTCGTTTCAAGCCAGTCGCGCAGTGCCTCGCTCGCGGTTTCGTTGCGGTCGATCATGATGCGCTCCTTGGTCCGTTTCGTTCCACAGATGGCCCGTGGGGCGGGTTGCGTCAAACGACTTTTCCGCATTCCGCCCCATAGCATCAAAGCGGTTTGAGTTGATTCTCTTGCATTGCAGCATAAACCGCGCATAACGAAGTGGTACATCCACGCCCCGGCTAACCCGGGCCTATTCCGGGAATACATACGCATGACCCAAACGTCGCAAGACCCAGATATGAAGCCGCACGGAGGTGCCCTGGAGCCGACACCCAAGTCGTCCGATCCTGCGCTGCTGGCCACCGACATAGTCAACCGCCTGACCTATCGCATCGGCAAGGATGCGACCGTGGCCACGCAGGACGATTGGCTGACGGCCGTTATACTGGTGGTGCGTGACAGGGTCGTGACGAAGTGGATGGAAAGCACGCGCGACACCTATCGGCGCGAGGGCAAGCGGGTCTATTACCTCAGCCTCGAATTCCTGATCGGGCGTCTGATGCGCGATGCCATGACCAATCTGGAACTGGTGGACGAGCTGCAGCAGGCGCTGGACGATCTGGGCGTCGATCTGGACGTGATTCGCCAGTTGGAACCGGATGCGGCACTCGGCAATGGCGGGCTTGGCCGTCTGGCGGCCTGTTTCATGGAATCGATGGCCAGCGTGGACATTCCCGCCTACGGATATGGCATCCGCTATCAGAACGGCATGTTCCGGCAGGAGATCAGCGACGGCTGGCAGGTCGAACTGCCCGAGACGTGGCTGGAGCATGGAAACCCGTGGGAATTCGGCCGGCGCGAAAGCGCATATGATATCGGTTTCGGTGGCAGCATCGAGACCGGCGAAGGGGACGCCTGCACCTGGACCCCGGCGGAACGCTTCGTGGCCGAGGCATTCGACACCCCCATCGTCGGCTGGCAGGCCAAGCGCGTGAACACTCTGCGTCTTTGGCGGGCGGAGCCGGTGGACCCGATCCTGCTGGGCAAGTTCAACGCGGGCGACCATATCGGCGCCCTGCGCGAAAGCAACAAGGCCGAGGCGCTGAGCCGCGTGTTGTATCCCGCGGATGAGACAGAGGCCGGTCAGGAGCTGCGTCTGCGGCAGGAGTATTTTTTCTCATCCGCATCGCTTCAGGACATCCTGCGCCGGCACCTGTCGCAATTCGGGCGCATAACTTCGCTGCCCGACAAGGCGGCGATCCAGCTCAACGACACCCACCCTGCGGTCAGTGTTGCGGAACTGATGCGGTTGCTGATCGACGTTCATCACCTCGATTTCGATCTGGCATGGGACATCACGAAGCGGACCTTCGCCTATACCAACCACACCCTGCTGCCCGAGGCACTGGAAAGCTGGCCTGTCCCCCTGTTCGAGCGTCTGCTGCCGCGTCACATGCAGTTGATCTATGCGATCAACGCGCGCGTGCTGAAGGAAGCGCGCTCCGTCGGGACCTTCGAGCCTGAGCAGATCTCCGCGATGAGCCTGATCGACGAAAACGGCAGTCGCCGGGTGCGGATGGGCAACCTGGCCTTTGTCGGGGCGCATTCGATCAACGGCGTGTCCGGACTGCACACCGACCTGATGAAGCAGACCGTGTTTCGCGATTTGCATCAGCTTTATCCGCTGCGCATCAACAACAAGACGAACGGCGTGACGCCGCGCCGCTGGCTGATGCAGGTGAACCCTAAGCTCTATAATCTGGCGCGTGAGGTCGCGGGCGACGGCATCATGACGGATCTGGACCGGCTGACCGCGCTGAACGACGTGGCCGAAGACGCGCAGGTGCAACAGCGCATTGCCGCGATCAAGACCGAGAACAAGGCCGCCCTGTCCAATCTGATTCAGGATCGCATGGGCCTGTCCATCGACCCTGCGATGATGTTCGACATCCAGATCAAGCGTATCCACGAATACAAGCGCCAGTTGCTCAACATAGTGGAGACGGTGGCGCTCTACGATCAGATCCGCTCCCATCCGGAGCGGCCCTGGGTGCCACGGGTCAAGCTGTTCGCGGGCAAGGCGGCGGCGAGCTATCACAACGCCAAGCTGATCATCAAGCTGGCGAACGACGTGGCGAAGGTCGTCAACGCCGATCCCGCGACACGCGATATCCTCAAGGTTGCGTTCCTGCCGAACTACAACGTCTCTCTGGCCGAGGTCATGGTCCCCGCCGCGGATCTGAGCGAGCAAATCTCCACCGCCGGGATGGAGGCGTCGGGCACCGGCAACATGAAATTCGGTCTGAACGGCGCGCTGACCATCGGTACGCTGGACGGTGCGAATGTCGAAATGCGCGAGCATCTGGGCGCGGACAACATCGTTATCTTCGGCATGACCGCCAGCGAAGTCGCCCAGAAACGTGCCGACGGGTATGTCCCAGAGGAGGTCATCGCGGCCTCCCCCGAACTGGCGCAGGCCTTGAGCGCGATCGAAAGCGGAATTTTCTCGCCCGATGATCCGAGCCGCTACCACGATCTGATCGGTGGCATCAGGATGAGCGACTGGTTCATGCTGGCTGCGGATTTCGACGCCTACGCCGCCGCTCAGCGTGAGGTGGACGACATCTGGCGTGACCGGTCGCGCTGGAACGCGATCTCCATCCGCAACACCGCGCGTATGGGGTATTTCAGCTCCGACCGCACGATCCGCCAATACGGACGGGAAATCTGGTCTGTGCTGCCCTGATGGGGTTTCCGGCGATCCGTCTTGCACCCGGATCGCCGGAACCGCGAAGATTCAGGCGAACCGGGGCCTGTTCCGGTTTTGCCTGCTCCGGTTTTGCCTGTACCGGTTTTGATTGTACCGCGCGTGGCACTAGGTGACGATCAAAGAGACCCAAGGAGCATTTCGCATGGCAGACACCCAGTTGACCGAACCCGGCGCCATTTCCGCGGTGCTCTCGGGAACACATTCCGACCTGTTCGGATTGTTGGGCGTACACCAGACCAGCGCCGGTTTCATCGCCCGCGCCTTTATCCCCGGTGCCAGGCGGGTGGAGGTCGAAACGCTCGACGGTAAGGTCGTGGGGGAACTGACCTGCCGCGATGTGCAAGGCTTTTTCGACGGGCCGGTGAGCCTGACCGAACGCCAGCCGGTTCGCTATCACGCCTCGAACAAGGAGGCGTCGTGGCGGCTGATCGACACCTATTCCTTTTCGCCGGTTCTGGGTGAGATGGACGACTACCTTTATAACGAGGGATCCCATTCGCGCCTGTTCGACCGCATGGGCGCGCAGGTGATGACGCATGAGGGCGTGGAGGGGACCAACTTCGCGGTCTGGGCGCCCAATGCCCGCCGGGTTTCCGTCGTCGGCGAATTCAACATGTGGGACGGGCGCAAGCACGCGATGCGTCTGCGTCAGAGCACCGGCGTGTGGGAGATTTTCATACCGGAAATTGGCCCCGGCACCTCATACAAGTTCGAGTTGATCGGACCCGATGGCGGGCTGCTGCCACTGAAGGCCGACCCCTTCGCCTTCGCCGCCGAATACCGCCCCGCCACGGCCAGCATTGTGCACCGGCTGGGCAACCAGGATTGGCACGATCAGGGCCATATCGCGCATTGGGCCGGGACGGACAAGCGCCGCACACCCGTTTCGATCTATGAGGTGCATCCGGGCAGTTGGCAGCGCGCGGACGATGGTGGGTTCCTTAGCTGGGATGCGATGGCGGACCGCCTCATCCCGTATTGCGTCGAGATGGGCTTTACCCATATCGAATTCCTGCCGGTGTCCGAACATCCCTACGATCCGTCCTGGGGCTATCAGACGACAGGCCTCTACGCGCCGACTGCCCGGTTCGGTGAGCCTGACGGCTTCGCCCGGTTCATGGAGGGCGCGCACGGCGCGGGGCTTGGCGTGATCCTCGATTGGGTTCCGGCACACTTTCCGACCGATGCGCACGGGCTTGGCAATTTCGATGGCACCGCGCTGTACGAACATGCCGATCCCAAGCAGGGCTACCACCCCGACTGGAACACGCTGATTTATAATTTCGGGCGCAAGGAGGTGGAGAATTACCTCGTGAACAACGCGCTTTTCTGGGCTGAGAAATACCATGTGGACGGGCTGCGCGTGGATGCGGTGGCGTCGATGCTGTACCTCGACTACTCGCGTGAGGAGGGGGAGTGGATCCCCAACGATGAGGGCGGCAATATCAACAAGGAGGCCGTGGCCTTCGTTCGCCGAATGAATGCCGCCGTCTATGGCGCGCACCCCAACATCATGACGATCGCGGAGGAAAGCACGGCCTTTCCCGGCGTCTCTCAACCGACCAGCGCAGGGGGGCTCGGCTTCGGGTTCAAATGGAACATGGGCTGGATGCACGACACGCTGGAATACATGTCCAGGGATCCGATCCATCGCAAACATCATCACGGCGACATGATGTTCACGTTCCATTACGCCATGTCCGAGAATTTCGTGCTGCCCATCAGCCATGATGAGGTCGTGCACGGCAAGGGATCGCTGCTGGCCAAGATGCCCGGCGATACATGGCAGAAACACGCCAACCTGCGGGCTTACTATGGTCTGATGTGGGGTTATCCGGGCAAGAAGCTGCTGTTCATGGGGCAGGAATTCGCGCAGGAGCAGGAATGGTCCGAGAGCCGCAGCCTGGACTGGTATCTGATGGATCAGCCTCTCAAGCGGGGAATGCGTGATCTGATCCGCGATCTGAACGGCATCTACAAATCGCTGCCCGCGCTGCACGGTCGCGACAACGAGGCCGACGGCGTCGAGGTCGTGCTGGGCGATGATGCCGAAAACTCCGTCTTCGCATGGTTGCGCCACGCGCCGGGCGGCAACCCGGTGTTGGTGGTCAGCAACATGACCCCCAACGTGCATCACGATTACCGCGTTCCGGTCCCGAACCGGCTGTCGGGCCGCTGGCGTGAGGTGTTGAACACCGATGCCCCGATCTATGGCGGGTCCGGCGTGGGCAATATGGGGGGCGTCAATTCATCGGACGGTGCGGCAACCATGACGTTGCCGCCGCTGGCCACCCTGTTTTTCGAATACGAAGGCTAGATCGCGATGCAGGGGTCTTTCAGGCCCTCTACTGGCATCCCCTGCCGTTGTGGTATTTTTGCCCGGCGCGTGCATCTGCGCGCCGACCACACGCATGGGATGCGCGCGCAGAAGCGATTGAGACCGCTATATTCCGCTCGATGGAAATTAGCGGATGCGATTTGCCAACTTTGCACTAGGGTTAAAGAAAACGAAGCTACCTCGCGCGACGACGGGGGGCGCCATAACAGGAGGAAGACAATGCAAAGACAAGGACCGTTGAGCCGCGATGCAATGGCGTACGTTCTGGCCGGAGGCCGTGGATCCCGGCTGAAGGAGCTTACGGATATCCGTGCAAAACCCGCCGTCTATTTCGGGGGAAAAACTCGCATCATCGACTTCGCCTTGTCCAATGCGTTGAATTCCGGGATCCGCCGCATGGGCGTGGCGACCCAGTACAAGGCGCATTCCCTGATCCGCCACCTGCAACGCGGCTGGGGGTTCCTGCGGACGGAGCGGAACGAAAGCTTCGACATCCTGCCCGCCTCGCAACGCACCTCGGACAGCTGGTACGAGGGGACGGCCGATGCCGTGTTCCAGAACATCGACATCATCGAGGATTACGCCCCGCTATACATGGTGATCCTGGCGGGCGACCATATCTACAAGATGGACTACGAGATCATGCTGCAACAGCACGTGAACTCCGGCGCGGACGTCACCGTCGGCTGTCTGGAGGTTCCGCGTTCCGAGGCCAGCGGCTTCGGCGTCATGCATGTGGATGAGACGGACCGCATCACAGATTTCGTGGAAAAACCCTCCGACCCGCCCGCGATTCCGGGTCAGCCTGACATGGCGCTGGCCTCGATGGGGATCTACGTCTTTACCACTTCGTTCCTGATGGAAGAATTGCGCCGCGACGCAGAGACGCCCGGTTCGAACCGCGATTTCGGCGGCGACATCATTCCCCATATCGTCAAGCACGGCCACGCGCAGGCGCACCGGTTCAGCCAATCCTGCGTACGCTCCTCGTCCGAGGCGACCTCCTACTGGAAGGATGTCGGCACTGTGGACGCCTATTGGCAGGCCAATGTCGATCTGACGACAACGGTGCCGGAACTGGACCTGTACGACCGTGACTGGCCGATCTGGACCTATGCGGAAACGCTGCCGCCCGCGAAATTCGTGCACAACGAGGAAGGCCGGCGCGGTTACGCGGTGCAATCCCTCGTCGCGGGGGATTGCATCATCTCAGGGACGGAGATGTCGAACTCGCTATGCTTTACGGGTGTGCGCACCAATTCCTTCTCCCGCCTCGATCAGGCGGTGATCCTGCCCGGCTGCGAGATCGGTCGTCATGCGAAGCTGACCAAGGTCGTGCTGGATCGCGGCGTGCGCATCCCCGACGGCATGATCGTGGGTGAGGATGCTGAACTGGACGCCCGCCGGTTCCGGCGCACGGATAGCGGGGTCGTCCTCATCACGCAAAAGATGATCGACGCGTTGGAAGGCTGAACGATGAAGGTCCTGTCCGTCGCGTCGGAAGTTTATCCCCTCATCAAGACCGGTGGACTGGCCGATGTGGCGGGCGCCTTGCCCGCCGCGCTGGTCGGCGTCGGGGTAGAGATGCGCACGCTGGTGCCCGGCTATCCCAAGGTGATGGCCGCGCTGGGCCGAACCAAGATCGTGATGAAGGTCGATGGCGGTCAGGTGCGCCACGCAACGCAGGACGGGCTGTCGCTCTACGTGCTGGACATTCCGGCACTGTTCGACCGTGAAGGTGGGCCGTATGGCGATGCGTCTGGCCGCGACTGGGACGACAACGCCCGGCGGTTCGCAACCTTTGCGCATGTCGCCGCCCGCATCGCGTGGGGTGAGGCCGGGTGGCAACCCGATGTCGTGCACGCACATGACTGGCAGGCGGCGCTGGTGCCGGTGCATCTGCGCTTCGGCGGCGGGCCACCCAGTGTGCTGACCATTCACAACATCGCGTTTCAGGGCCGTTTCGGCGGACAGGTCTTTAGCGAACTGGGCCTGCCCGATGCCGCCTGGTCCGTCGATGGAGTCGAATATTACGACGATGTCAGCTTCCTCAAGGGGGGGCTGGTCACCGCGGATGCCATCACCACCGTCAGCCCGACTTACGCGCGGGAAATCCTGACCCCGCATTTCGGTATGGGTATGGAGGGCGTGATCGCGCCCCGCGCCCATCTGGTGCGCGGCATCGTCAACGGCATCGACACCGACGTGTGGAACCCCGAAACAGACGATGCCCTTGCCCGCAACTATACGGCCCGCACGCTGGCACGCAGGCGGGTGAATCGCCAGGCGCTGAACGATGAGTTCGGCCTGACGCCCGGCGGCCCGCTGTTCTGCGTGATCTCTCGCCTGACCTGGCAAAAGGGTCTCGACCTGCTGGCGGACAATATCGACCACCTCGTGGGCTTGGGCGGCAAGCTGATGGTGCTGGGTACGGGGGAACCGGGGCTGGAGGATGCGTTTCGCAGCGCGGCGCGGCGGCATCCCGGTCATGTGGCGACTCATATCGGCTTCGATGAGAAGTTGAGCCACCGGGTTCAGGCCGGGTCCGACGCGATCCTGCTGCCGTCGCGGTTCGAGCCTTGCGGGCTGACTCAGCTATATGCGCTGCGCTATGGCTGCCTGCCCGTTGTGGCGCGCACGGGAGGTTTGGCCGACACCGTGATTCATGCGAATGGTGCGGCCCGCCGTGCGGCGGTTGCGACCGGCTTCGTTCACGATACCGACAGCGGCCCCGCGCTGGGGGATGCGATCACAGATGCGGTGGCGTTGTACGGCACGCCCGAATGGGGTGTGATGCAGCGCAACGCCATGCGTGCGGATGTGAGCTGGAACGCCTCGGCCGAAGAGTATGCCGCGCTCTACAAAACCATTGCACTCTGACACGACCTTGCCAATTGTGCATTGCAACATAGGTGTCATCGCGGCGGTGCCGAATCGGTGCGCGCCTTTTAGGAGATGACATGCAGGACGACCTTCGCCCCGGCGCGACGCTGACCGACACCGGCGCACGCTTTACCGTCTATGCGCCTCGCGCGGATCATATGTGGCTGTGCACGGCCGGCGATCAGGTCGAGGATCGGCAGGAGATGCTGCGATCCCTCGAACATGAGGGCTGGTGGCAGTTGGAGGTCGAGGGCCTGGGCGACGGCACGCGGTACGGCTTCCGCGCCGAAGGGGCCTACGATCCCGAGGCCGGCACATGGTTCGACTTCTCGAAGCTGCTGGTGGACCCCTGGGCCGTGGAACTGGACCGGCCCTATTCCTATGACCCCTCAATGGGGATCGAGGGGATGGATACCGGCGAACGCACGCCCTATTCGATCCTGCGCGCCCCGATGGAGCCGTTGGACCTCGCCCCGCTGTTCCAGCCCGGTGGCCTGATCTATGAGACCAACGTCAAGGGCTATACCGCCACCCATCCCGACGTGCCCGAGGATATTCGCGGCACCGTTGCGGCGCTGGCGCATCCGTCCATTATCGACCACCTCAAGGCGATGCATATCGACGCGATCGAATTGATGCCGATCACGGCCTGGATAGATGAGAGGCACCTTGGGCCGCTCGGCCTCAGCAACTTCTGGGGTTACAATCCGGTGACATTCATGGCGCTGGACCCGCGTTTGTGCCCCGGTGGTGTGGCGGAACTGCGCGAAACGGTGGCCAAACTGCGTGAGGCAGGCATCGGCGTTCTGCTCGATCTGGTGTTCAACCATACGGGCGAGGGCGACAATGGCGGCCCGACCGTCAGCTTCCGCGGCCTCGCGAATGAGGAATATTACCGCCATATCGATGGCGTGATGATCAACGACAGCGGGTGCGGCAACACCGTCGCCTGTGACCATCCGGTCATACGCCGGATGATTGTGGACAGCCTGCGCCACTTCCTGACCCAGACCGGCGTCGATGGCTTCCGCTTCGATCTGGGGCCGATTCTGGGCCGCACGGCCGAGGGCTACGATCCGCAGGCGCAGACCCTGCGCGCCATGATCGACGATCCGGTGATCGGCAAGTCTGTCCTGATCGCGGAGCCGTGGGATATCGGACCGGGCGGCTATCAGGTGGGCAACTTCCCCGATCCGTTCCTGGAATGGTCCGACCGCTACCGCGACGATCTGCGGGCGTTCTGGCAGGAGCAGCCGCACAAGATGGGCGTGCTGGCGACGCGCATGGCCGGATCCTCCGATACGTTTCCGGGGGACAGGACGCGGGTGGTCAACTTCATCGCCGCCCATGACGGCTATACGTTGTGGGACACCACCGCCTATGTCGAGAAACACAACGCCGCGAACGGTGAGGATAACCGCGACGGCCACAACGATAACCTCAGTTGGAACAACGGGGTCGAGGGCGTGACTGACGACGAGGCGGTGAATGCCGCCCGCAGCCGCGACGTGGCCGCGATGATCGGCACGCTGCTGGCCAGTCGGGGCAGCGTCATGCTGACCGCCGGGGATGAGTTCGGCCGCACGCAGGGCGGCAACAACAACGCCTATTGTCAGGACAACGAAATCGGCTGGGTGGACTGGCAGGGCCTAGACCCCGAGCTTCTGGCCCAATCGCAGGCCTATGCCCGTGCGCGCGCCGAAACCCCTGAACTGCGCGACGTCGCGCGCCTGTCGGATGACGAGGTAGACTGGTGCCGCCCCGATGGCAGCCCCAAGCAGGATGAGGATTGGCACGACGCCCGCGCGATGCGCAAGGCGATGGAAACCGTCATCATCGACGTGAACGGTGCCGATGCGCCCATCACCTTCACCCCGCCCGAGGGGGGCTGGCGCTCGCTCAACGGCTGGAACGGTGAGATGCCGGCGCGCAGTGTCGATTACTGGATCAAGGACGAGACATGACCGACAACGACTGGTGGCGCGGTGCCACGATCTATCAGATTTATCCACGCTCCTATCAGGATACGACCGGCGACGGCATCGGTGATTTCAAGGGGATCACGCGGCGGCTCGATCATATCGCGGCACTGGGTGTGGATGCGATCTGGATCAGCCCGTTCAACCGATCCCCGATGAAGGATTTCGGCTATGATGTCAGCGATTACCGCGACGTGGACCCGATGTTCGGCACTCTGGACGATTTCGATGCGCTGATCACCCGCGCGCACGAACTGGGGCTGAAGGTGACGATGGACATGGTGATGTCCCATTGTTCGGATCAACACGAGTGGTTCCGGGAAAGCCGCCAGTCGCGCGACAATCCCAAGGCCGACTGGTTCATCTGGGCTGATGCGTTGGAGGACGGCTCCGCGCCGACCAACTGGCTCAGCGTTTTTGGCGGGCCAAGCTGGGAATGGGACAGCGTGCGCAGGCAGTACTACCTGCACAACTTCCTCGCCAGTCAGCCCGACCTGAACTACCACAACCCGGACGTTCAGGACGCGATGCTGGGGGAGATCCGGTTCTGGCTGGATCGCGGCGTGGATGGCTTCCGCTTCGATGCGTGCAACTATCATTTCCACGACAACCAGTTGCGCAACAACCCTCCGGCGCAGCGGGGCAGCGGCTCCAGCTTCATCGAGGCCTCCAACCCCTATTCCTTTCAGGATCACCTCTACGACAAGTCGCAGCCGGAAAACCTGGCCTTCCTGCAACGGGTCCGCGCCCTGCTGGATGAATACGATGCCCGCACCTCGGTGGGGGAGGTCGGGGACGAGCATCGCAGCTATGACACGGTCGCCGCCTATACGCGCGACGGTCGCCTGCACATGGCCTATACGTTCGATTTGCTGGCGGATCAGTTTACCGCCGGGTTCATTCGCCAGACGATCGAGCGGATCGGGGACAAGGTCTCGGATGGCTGGGTGTGCCACTCCTTCTCGAACCATGATGTGACGCGCCATGTCACCCGCTGGGCCGAGCCGGGCGACGACCGGCAGAGGCTCGCCAAGTTCTGCATTTCGCTGCTGACCTCGCTGCGCGGCTCGATCTGCCTGTATCAGGGTGAGGAACTGGGCCTGCCCGAGGCGGACGTGGCCTATGAGGATCTGACCGACCCTTATGGCATTCGTTTCTGGCCCGGTTTCAAGGGGCGTGACGGCTGTCGCACTCCCATGGTGTGGGAGGGGGACCGGCCGTTCGGCGGCTTTTCCGAGACGAATGCGGACAAGCCGTGGCTGCCCGTCCCGCAGGAGCACATTGAACTGGCTGTCGATCAGCAAGGCGACGGCAGCGTTCTGGCCCATTACCGTGATGCCATCGCCGCGCGGCAGGGCGATCCAGCTCTGGTCAAGGGGGACGTTAAATTCATCGACGGATTACCGCACGATGTGCTGGCGTTCACCCGCGAGCATGAGGGCACCCGCCGGACCTGCGTGTTCAACTTCGCGCGTGAGGAACGGCGGATCGCCATGTCACTGGACGACATCGCGGATTTCCCCGCCGCACGTGACCTGCTGGCAACGCAGGAGGGCAGTGAGTTGATCCTGCCGCCGCTCGGCTTCGCACTGACGGCCTAGGGCCTCGCCCAGAGGGCGCAGGTTTTCGAGGTTGCAGATTTCCCGCCGATGGCGCCTTGCGCGCCCTCGGTTCTGGGAAAGCGGCGCTCTCACTCCGTCGGGTCGAACACGTCCAGCATCTCGATGGTGATGACACCCGATATGATGATCCCGCAGATGATCGCAGACAGGATGCTGGCCACGATGGTGGTGATGATCAGCTTGCGTTTCATGTGCGGATGGGCGGGCGCGCCCTCGGGCGTTCCGGGCACGACGCGGCCATCCTCCGCCTGACTGACCTCACCGATGGGCAGCACGATGAACAGGGTCAGAAACCACAGAACCGCGAATACCACGATGACGGAGGTGATGGTCATGCCTGCTCCAACTCGACCAGGGTGCCGGTGAAATCCTTGGGGTGCAGGAACAGCACGGGTTTGCCGTGGGCACCGATCTTCGGTTCACCACTGCCCAGCACCCGCGCGCCGCTGTCCCGCAATTTGTCGCGTGCGGCGATAATGTCGTCCACCTCGTAGCAAATATGGTGAATCCCGCCCGAAGGATTCTTGTCGAGGAAACCCTGAATGGGCGACCCCTCACCCAGCGGGTGCAGCAGCTCGATCTTGGTATTGGGCAGCGTGATGAAAACCACGGTCACACCGTGATCCGGCTCATCCTGTGGTGCACCGACATCTGCGCCCAACGTATCGCGGTATTGCGCGACGGCGGCGTCCAGGTCGGGCACTGCGATTGCAACGTGATTGAGGCGTCCGATCATATTCGTCTCCTGATGGTTTGCCTGACTTCTAGTCCAACCCGCGCGCGGGGGGAAGCGGGACGCGAGGTCGCGGTCAATCCTCCTCACCCCGCCCGGCAATGCTGAGCGGGGCGGCCTCCAGACCCTGCTGGCGGCACCAGTGCACCAGCGCCTCCTCCGCGCCATGGGTTACCCAGATGGTCTGGGCCTTCACCTCGGTCACGGTGCGGCACAGCGCGTCCCAATCGCAATGGTCCGACACGATCAACGGCAGTTCGACGCGCCGTTGCCGAGCGCGGGCGCGAACCTGCATCCAGCCGGACACGCCGACCGGCAGGGCATCGGGAAGCCGGCGCGCCCAGCGATCCTGAATGGCACCGGGCGGGGCGAGGACGATCTGCCCGCGCAATTCTTCCTTCTCCACCTCCATCACCTGTTTCCACGGCCCCAGGGGCACGCCCAGCGTCTCGTATAACTGGGTCAGCTTGAGCAGCGCGCCGTGCAGATAGACAGGGCGGTCATAGCCGCGCGCCCGCAGTTCCGCCATGATGCGCTGCGCCTTGCCCAGCGCATAGACCCCCAGCACATGCGCCCGTTCGGGAAACGCGATGAGAGAGGCGAGTAACCGGTCCAGTTCCCCTTGCAGGGGCGGATGGCGAAACACCGGCAGGCCGAACGTCGCCTCGGTCACGAACAGGTCGCATTCCACCGGCTCGAACGGGGCGCAGGTCGGGTCCGCCGCGCGTTTGTAATCGCCAGAGACGACGACACGCGCGCCACCGGTTTCCAGCACAATCTGCGCGGAGCCGAGCACATGCCCCGCAGGCACGAAGCGCACAGCGACATCACCGATGCGGATGGTTTGCCCGACCGGGGCCCCCTGAAAATTCTCGAATGCCTGCTCGCCATAGCGGGTGCGGGCGATCGCGACGGTTTCGGGTGTGGCCAGCAGGGATCGCGCACCGGGCGCGCAATGATCGCCATGCCCGTGCGTGACCAGCGCGCGGTCCACAGGGCGGGAGGGGTCGATGTAGAAATCCCCGGCGGGGCAATACAGCCCGTCGGGCCTGACCTGCAAGACGTCGTGCGGCTTCATCGCGCCCTCTCTTTCAGGACAGAACGATAGGGCGGCGCGGGCGCAAGGCGAGGGGGATCAGATGCCGCGGCGCAGGCGTTCACGCAGTACGGACTTGACCAGTTCCAGCTCCCCCCGCAGCAGGGCGACCTCTGCCAGCATTATCTCGTCCGCGCCCTTGCCGATGATGACGGGCAGCGCGGCCAGAGGGGATGCCTCGCCCTGCTTGCGTAGAAATATCACGCTGACACCGCTGGACACGACCTCGACCGGCAGTGGATGCTCGATTTCGACATATCCCGGCATCGTCTCGACAGGTCGGGGCACGGGGCGGGCGATGACCGCGCCGTCCAGAACCAGCTCCAACGGAACGAAGCCACCCGCCTTTACCTGGGCGTGCACCACACCGTTGTCGATCCAGAAGCGGTCTTCGGTCTGCGGGGTCATGACATCCTCGATAGGGTTAGAGCGACAGGCGTGGACGGCGAGAGATGACCAGATCGCGCACCACGACCCGGTTCAGCGGGCGCGTGTTGAAGATGAGGTCGATCCAGATCTCGCGCGCCCGTGTCGGGTCGAAGGCGGTATAATGCACGTCGAATTCCAGCACGTCCCCCTGATTGCGCAGATCCAGCTGCCGCACCACTTGTTCCGTATTCGGACCATGCACCAGATTGAGCCGTGCGAACACATCGCAGCGCTGTTCCAGTTCGATGGTGTAGTCCAGACGGATCAGGTCCTCACGCGCGATCTTGGCCATCTGCTCCGATGGCAGGGCCAGGGCCAGCGACATGAAACTGCCCTGAGTGTTCCAGATATCCAGAGCAAAGTCGTGATGCCCCTCGTCGCGCTGTATCTGGCGCGTCACGATGCGGGGTGGGTTCATGTCGTGGTGCAGGCTGACATCCGCGGCCAGTTGCGCTCCGCTGGGCGGGCTGACATGCCCGCCGGGGGTCTGGCGTATGGCCAGGATGCTGGGACGATGCAGGATTTCTGCGTCGTCGGGCATGCCGGTGGGGCGTTGCGATCTGCTGGCCAGACGCACGCCGCCGTCCATCTCGATCTCACGCGCGATCCGGCCCAGTTTTCGCGCCTGTCGTGTCCAACGGGTGGCCAGATCGTTATGTGCTGTCATGATGCGTCTGTGGCGACGCCGCATGATGCGGGCCGCCCACTGGATGACCAGATTCCCGATGATGCCGCGTCTTGGCCTGCGCACCTGCCTAGACCGGCCCGGTATTGGCGGCCCGAATGCTCTCACGCAGGGCGATCGCACGTTCCAGCAGCGCCTGTTCGCCGGGCCAGAACATTTCGAGCGCGCGCACCGTCAGGATGACCATGCGGCTGTTTTCCTCGCTCATCGCGCGCCAGAATCGCCGGTCCGCCCCATCGAAGGCGGTGGCTTCGTTATCCTCGACCAAGGCATAGACGGTGTCGCCGTGCAGGCGGGTTTCGATCAGTCGGGCCTCGCCCCGGTGTTCGGCCAGCAGGCCTGCGATCCGCTCGGTCTGCAAGGCGCGCTCCAGTCGCGCGGCCCGCGCGGCCAGATGGCCATCGCCGGGGATCGCCGCATCTGCGACGCTGGCGGTCATCATGACCAGCGTTTCGCTGGCATCGCCGGCGGGTAAGGGCGCCTCCACCCCCAGGGCCGCGCACCCCCCCATGACGACTGCGCCCTCATGGGCCACTTGCGGATCAATGCAATAGCCCTGAGGCGCCGCGATGGTGACGGCGTTTCCGCTACGCTCCAGCACGACGCTGCGAATTTCGGCCTCGCTGCGTGAGGTCATTCCCTCCCCGGCCTGCTGCTCGACACACGCGCCGAGCAGCAGGATCAGCCCTGCGCACAGAGCTTTCGTGACGTCACAGATCGACATAGACATGCGTTTCCGCATTTGCGCCCGGATGGGTTACCGCGCCCTTATAGGTGGAGCCGACCTGCTGCGCATATTTCCACAGCGCCCCCGAGGCATAGTTCGTCGCGCGCGGGCCGGGCCAGTCCGCCTTGCGTTGAGCCAGTTCCTCATCGCTCAGATCGACGGAGATGGTGCCCGCCCGCGCGTTCAGCGTGATGATATCACCGTTGCGCAGCAGCGCGATGGGGCCGCCATGGGCGGATTCCGGTCCGACATGGCCGACGCAGAACCCCCGCGTCGCGCCCGAGAATCGCCCATCGGTGATCAGCGCGACCTTCTTGCCCATGCCCTGACCCGACAGCGCTGCCGTGGTGGACAACATCTCACGCATGCCGGGGCCGCCCGAGGGGCCTTCGTTGCGGATGACGATCACGTCGCCTTCCTCGTATTCGCGTTTCTGCACGGCTTCGAAGGCGTCTTCCTCACACTCGAAGACACGGGCAGGGCCGCTGAAGTGCAATTGCTCCTCGCTCATGCCCGCGATTTTCACGATGGCCCCTTCGGGGGCGATGTTGCCGGTCAGTCCGACGACGCCGCCGGTGGAGCTGAGCGGTGTCGCGACCGGATGGATCACCTTGCCGTCCGCCTCACGCGTGACCTTGTCGATCTCCTCACCGATGGAATAGCCGGTGGCGGTCATGCAGTCGCGATAGATCAGGCCGGCCTTGTCCAGTTCCTTGAGGATGACGGGCACGCCACCGGCCTCGTACAGATCCTTGGCGACGTATTGCCCGCCGGGCTTGAGATCGACGAAATAGGGCGTCTCGCGGAAGATGTCGGTGACGTCCTGCAAGAAGAAGTCGATCCCCGCCTCATGCGCCATGGCGGGCAGGTGCAGGCCCGCATTGGTCGAACCGCCTGTGCATGCGACGACACGCGCGGCATTGATCAGCGATTCACGGGTGACGATGTCACGGGCGCGGATGTTCTTCTCGATCAGGTTCATGACCGCGCGGCCCGAGGCCTCACCATACTGGTCGCGGCTCTCATAGGGGGCCGGTGCGCCCGAGGAGTTGGGCAGCGCGAGGCCGATCGCCTCGGACACGCAGGCCATGGTGTTCGCGGTGAACTGACCGCCACATGCCCCGGCGGAGGGGCAGGCGACCTGTTCCAGCTTTTCCAGCTCGCAAGTGGACAGATTGCCTGCCTGATGCTGACCAACGGCCTCGAACACGTCCTGAACGGTGACGTCCTTGCCCTCGAACCGGCCCGGCAGGATCGAGCCGCCATAGACGAAGACCGACGGCACGTTCAGGCGGATCATCGCCATCATCATGCCGGGCAGGGACTTGTCGCAACCCGCCAACCCGACGAGCGCGTCATAGCAGTGGCCGCGCATGGTCAGCTCGACGGTGTCCGCGATGGCCTCACGACTGGCGAGAGAGGAGCGCATTCCCTCGTGCCCCATGGCGATACCGTCCGTCACGGTGATGGTAGTGAACTCACGCGGGGTGCCACGGGCGACCTTGACGCCCTGCTTGACGCTTTGCGCCTGACGGTTCAGCGCGATGTTGCACGGTGCAGCCTCGTTCCAGCAGGTTGCGACGCCGACCAGCGGCTGATGGATTTCCTCCTCGCTCAACCCCATTGCATAGAGGTACGAACGGTGCGGTGCCCGCGCCGGACCCTCGGTCACATGGCGGGAGGGCAGGCGGGATTTGTCGATGGTCATGGGTGGCTCCCTCAAGGTGGCGTCGTGCGCATTGCTTGGGTCAAAGGCATATTGGCGCGAGGGGCCGAGGGCAAGAGCCGTGCCTTTCCCGAACGACGGTTAACGCAGGAAACAGGGGGCGGATCAGGGCGTCTGCCATGCGTATGGCCGGTATGCCTGTGCCCTCATGAGCGGATGGCGCTCCGCCCCGATTCAGCCACAGCATCCCGCTTCAGTTCGCCGCCCGACCGGTGAGCCGGAACGCAAAAGGCCCCGGCGGGGTGCCGGGGCCTGTCACATTCACTTGCTCTGCGAAGGATCAGTTCGGGATCGCGCCCTCGATGCCCTCAACATAGAAGTTCATGCCCAGCAGCGTGCCGTCATCGGCGGTTTCGCCTTCTTCCAGCCAGACGGAGCCGTCCTGCTTGTTGATCGGGCCGGTGAACGGGTGCAGTTCGCCGGCTGCGATCGCCTCCATCGCGGCAGTCGCCTCGGCTGCGACATCCTCGGGGATGTTCTCATTGAACGCGCCGATGGTGGTCGTGCCCTGGTCGATGCCGTGCCATGCGTCGGCGCTCTCCCATGTGCCGTCCATCGCTGCCTGAACGCGCTCGATATAGTAAGGGGCCCAGTTGTCGATGATCGAGGAGAGACGCGCATTGGGTCCGAATTCCATCATGTCGGAGGCCTGACCGAAGGCGTAGATGCCGGTCTCGCCTTCCTCCAGCCCGTCCCATGTCGCCTCTGCGATGGTCATGGGGGCGGTGGAGTCGGTGTGCTGCATGATGACGTCAGCGCCCTGCTCGATCAGGGCGTTCGCGGCGTCGGCCTCCTTCGCGGGGTCGAACCAGGTGGAGACCCAGACGATCTTGAACTCCACATCGGGGTTCACCGATTTCGCGGCGAGGTAGGAGGCATTGATGCCGCGGATAACCTCGGGGATGGGGAAGGACGCGATGTAGCCTATCACGTTCGATTCCGTCATATGCCCGGCCAGGATGCCCTGCACGGTGCGACCCTCGTAGAATCGGCCCGAATAGGTCGAGACATTGTCGGCACGCTGATAGCCGGTCGCATGTTCGAACATCGTGTCGGGGAACTGTTCCGCCACGCGCAGGGTCGGTGTCATATAGCCGAACGAGGTGGTGAAGATCAGGTCCGTGCCATCCTGTGCCATACGACGGATCACACGCTCGCTGTCGCCCTCGGGGACGCTCTCGATATAGGTGGTCTCCACCGCATCGCCGAACTCTTCCTCCACGGCCAGGCGCCCCTGCTCATGCTGATAGGACCAGCCGAAATCGCCGATCGGGCCGACATAGATGAAGCCGACCTTCAGCGGATCCTCGGAATGGCTCTCGGCCATCACGCCCCCGGTGGCGAGGGTCAGCGCCGTGGCCAGACCCAGTGACTTGAGAAGTTTCATAGCTGTCTCCTTGTTGATATGGTCGTCCCGCTCGCCCCTCGTTCAATTGGAGGCGTGGAACACCCGACCCAGTGAGGCCGGGGCATTGAGGGCCGCGCGCGTGCGGTCGCCGGAAATGGCAACCAGCACCACGATCGTCGTGAGGTAAGGTGTCATCGACAGATAGGCGGAGTCGAGACGGAAATCCGGCCATGTCAGGGCCATCGCCCAGCCAAGCAGCGCCAGTGCCCCTAAAAACGCCACCCTGATCCAGCCCTGCCGCGATTTTGTGCGAAGGTTGAATGCGATCATCACGATCGTGACCAGCGCCAGCACGATTGCGGCGATGGCCAGTATGTTGAGATTCGCGGCCTGAATGTTGATTTGCAGGATCGTGACGCCCCCGAACAGCCAGGCGCCGATGATGACGCGCCCCGGTTTCCAGCTGGCGAACACAACGATGGCCAGGGCGATCCAGCCGATGCCTGCTGTCATCCCCTCGGACCAGTTCGGCACGCGCACCAGGCTGAGATACGCCCCCCCCATCCCCTGTCTCTTATACACATCTGACGCTGCCGACGAATAGAG
>OJEN01000037.1_pt1 | contig 62238 bp, 59 predicted proteins | sample 1593351 | NCBI WGS metagenome assembly OJEN01 (sample SAMN05416777, study PRJEB24817) | seawater metagenome | isolation source: Sea water | place: Canada:Atlantic | collected 2013-11 | reverse complement strand
GGTGAGCACAACGGTTAACCCAAGCATAGATTTCATCATCTTGCCCACGGGTAACCACAACAGGGGTATCACCAATATAGGTTGATTTGAAGCTACCTTTTTCTGGCAGTTCTGCATCAGCGGCTAAAAAATTCCACGTTGGGCCATTGTAGATTCTGGCTTGCTCCAGATCATAGACTTCCTGATCATTAAAAACGGAATACGGTACTGAGGTGTGGCTTTCGTCAGCAGACCATTTTAAATGTGGAGGTGTTATTGCATTCATTATTTTTCTCCTTAAACAGGGATGACCAATAGGGTAGTGATTCGATGAGTGTCGTAAATAGCGCTTCGTTTTTTAAATTTAAGAGCGCCTTTATCGCGGACAATCTCATCAACATAACGGCCAACGTTATAAACAGTACTTTCTCCGTCATTACAGGTTTTGAATACTGCATAATTTGACTGTACGTGAAATGTTTCGCCGTCATCAGTTGTAATAACAGGGTTGCTAATAATATGGCGATACCATTGAACTTGATAGACATTAGCATGACGTAACGCGGTAATGCGGTCCTCTAGCATGCCGCGGCTATCACACCACATCACAGCAGTTGGTAAGCCTATTTCATGGTTTTCTCTTGGAATGATTTGATATAAGCACTGGTCAGTAAAAAAATTTGGCCAGTTTTCTAAATCATCATCATCGATGCATTGAACATAGCTGTTAAGTAGGTCTTCTATTTCGCTTTTTAGTTCAAGGGTTATAGCATTGTTTGGCATATGGCCTCCTCTTTTTGTTTTTTTTGGATAAATTTAACCGTTGAGTATACGGGGGTCTTTTTATAAGAAAATGACTATGATCAAAAAAAGCCTCTTTATCAACTAAAGAGGCTTTTTGGCATGATAATAGTTAATGAGTTTTTAGGAGTTATCTATTAAATTCATTTTAGCAATAAGTTTTTGGATATCGACGTTAACATCATTATCAATTAATGCAGCTACACGATTAATGGTGCAGACAACTGACCCTCGCATGCTATGTACATAATAAGAATCTAATGGGTAAACAACGGAAGGGTCGTGTGATGCGCGTAGGTGACTAAGTTGGCTAATGCCCATAATGGCAAGGCCAGCTGCTTCAGCGTGAGCCATAAGTCGTTCAGCGCGATCCTCGGTAATGTTGCCGATATACTCTGTTAAAAAAGGAGGAGTGACGGCGCCTTTCCCTGCAACAGTTTCACGCCAGCGCACAGCGCCAACAATGCCTTCAATATCTAATAGGGACTCAAAAGGAACGGGTGTAGACATAAAATTCTCCTAAGGTTTTTCTATATTGATTATCTGTATTTTTATAGTAATGTTGCTACAGAGGTTAGCGCAGGAGTTAGGAGAATGGCAACTTATTATTCTGTTTTTATTGCATAATTTATAATGGGGTTGAAATGGAATTGATGTAGATCAATAACAACATATGTTTTTTAAAAAATAATGTTATGCTAATATTTACTAAATTTTTTATAAACATAATTATTAGCGTTAATGTTTTAACTAGGAGAGCCTAAATAATGAACAAAAAGCCAATTGTAGCAACAATGATAGGCGATCCAGCGGGTATAGGACCAGAGGTCGTTGCTAAGGCATGGGCCAGCGGTGAAATTCATCAATACTGTGAACCTGTTTTAGTGGGTAGTGCAGGCGTGATGCAAGATGTTGTTGATGAGAATCAATTGTCATTAACGATTAATATGATTCAATCGGTTGATGAGAAGACAAATGATCCTGCTGTTATAGATATTTTGGATTCAGGGAAATTTGACATGGGAAGTTACACCAAGGGGCAAGATAACGTGTCTTGTGGTCAAATTAGCGCTGATTGGCTTGAAGAAATGGATCAGCTAGCGTTGTCTGGAGCAGTAGATGCAACGGTTATGGCGCCAATTAGCTCAGTATCAATGAAAATGGCCAATGTGCTTGATAAGATTATTGAAATTGAGCCAGGACATAGTTATTTATTTCTAATTAGCGGCCCCTTAAGAGTGATGCATTTAACGGACCATATTCCTTTGCGTGATGTATGTGAACTGATTAGTAAAGACCTTGTGGCGGGTGCTATTGAAAAACTCAATGACTCGCTAATAGAGTGGGGTATTAGTGATCCGCGAATAGTTGTGGCAGGACTTAATCCGCATGCGAGTGGTGCAGAAGAAGACAATGAAATTAGACCAGGTGTTGAGCAAGCAAAAGCATTGGGTATCAACGTCGAAGGGCCGATGCCACCAGACTCCGTTTTCAGACAATGTATAGAAGATAAATATGATGTTGTGTTGGCAATGTTTCATGACCAAGGGCACATTGCAATTAAAACATGGGGGTTTTCAGGTAATTGCGCCTTGATCATGGGGCCTCCATACCTTCATATGTCTGTGGCACATGGTACGGCTTATGACCTCGTTGGAACAGGTAAGGCAGACCATACAATGATGCTAGAAGCGATTAAGTTGACGGGTAATTTAGCTGCAGGTAACGGCTTTTTTAGCGAATAAAGTTGTAGGGTTGCTGGAACAGTATGCTCTGTCTATTGTCTTATGTAGACATGCTCGATAGATAGGTATTTTAAAGCAACTAATCTTAAGGCTACTCCTAAATTGAAGGGTATATTCAATGGGAGGGCTTCTTGACTTAATAATAGGAGAACAGTTATATGAATGCGCAAGAAATAATCAATAAAATCGATGTTAATGGTAATCATTCCCCTTTCGCAACTTATTTAGATGAAGATGTCTTTAAGTTGGAACAAGAAAATTTATACCGTGGAAAGGTTTGGTCATATATAGGTCTAGATGTTGAGGTGCCTCAACCAGGCGATTACAAAACAACTTTTGTGGGCGATACACCCATCGTGTTGACGAGAGGCGAAGACGGTAGTCTTAATGCGTGGGTTAATCGTTGTGCGCATAAAGGTGCGGTTATTTGTCGTGAACGCCATGGGCATTCTGATGATGGTGCTTTTACCTGTGTTTATCATCAGTGGGCATATGATGCCAAAGGTGATTTAAAAGGTGTACCTTTTAGGCGGGGTATGAAAGGGCAAGGCGGTTATGCAAAAGACTTTGATATGAAAAATCATGGTCTAGAAACATTACGTGTTCAGACGGTAGCACAAATGATTTTTGCAACCTTTGACCCAGAAACACCTGATTTAGAAGAGTTTCTTGGCGAAAAAATGTGTGAAAACATTAGGCGTATTATGCATAAGCCGCTTAAGTTAATTGGGCATACTCGCCAGTTTATGAAAGGCAATTGGAAGGCCTATGCTGAAAACAGTCGAGACAGCTACCATGGTGCCTTATTGCATTTATTTTACCCAACATTTGGTATTTATCGTCAGGGGCAAATTAGTGAAGGGATAACCGATAAAGTGGGTTGTCATAACTATTTTAATGTTTCAGCGCCGCCTAAAGAGGATCTTGATTATAAAGATTATGCGGACGAGGCGAATAGAGAAATGCAAGGCCCACATCAGTTACAGGACACACGGGTTTTAAACTTTATTCCTGAGCGGGATGATAATGTTGCCTTAAGTATTCAGTCGCTTTTTCCAAGTGTCGTCCTGCAGCAAATTCAAAATACATTAGCAGCTCGTCAAGTGCTGCCTAAAAGTACAAATGAAACAGAACTAGTTTGGACATTTTTTGGTTATGAGGATGATGATGCGGCTATGGATGAGCATCGGTTGCGTAATATCAATCTAGTTGGGCCTGCTGGTTTAATATCAATGGAAGATGGCGAGGCTGTCGAATTGGTTCAAAACGGCGTCCACCGTGATGGAGAATTGCGTTCATTTATTGAAATGGGTGGTAATGATGTTGAAGATTACACCAGCCCAATGGGCATGGATGAAAATGCTGTGCGAGGGTTTTGGAAAGGTTATCGAGCAGTAATGGCTAGAGACTAAATTTAAGTAAGGGGGTATGAAATGGTAGATATTAATAAACTGGTTGATACGAAGGCATCGACACAGTCAAAAGAAGTTTTTTGGGATCAAGAGGTTTATGATCGGGAAATAAAAAATATTTTTGGGCGGAGTTGGTTGTTCCTAACGCATGAATGTATGCTGGAAAAGAAGGGTGACTTTATTACCACCAAAATGGCTGAAGATTCAGTGATCGTTACTCGCCATACTGATGGTTCATTAAAGGCATTTGTTAACTCATGTACGCATAGAGGTAATAGCATTTGTTCGGCAGACAGTGGTAATACCAAGTCATTTGTATGTAACTATCATGGCTGGGTGTTTTCGACCGATGGAAAGTTGGTGGATGTGCCATTAAGAGAAAAATGCTACCACGATGAGTTGGATAGAGATTCGTTAAGCTTAAAAACCATCAGAGTTGAGAGCTATCGAGGTTTTGTTTTTGGCTGTTTTGATGAAACAGCACCTAGCTTAGAAGACTTTTTAGGCGACTGGGGTTGGTACTTAGATACATGGATGGTAGGTGCTGGCGAAGGGGCTGAATTGGTTGGTCCGCCGATGAAATCTATTCTCAAATGTAACTGGAAAGTACCAACTGAAAACTTTGTGGGTGATGGCTACCATGTTGGGTGGACACATGCATCTGCTCTACATGTATTGGGTGGAGAGTTGGGTGGACTAGCTGGAAACCAAGCTGAGATGCCATTTGATGAGTTAGGGATTCAAGTCACAACGCGCCATGGGCATGGTTTTGGTGTTATTGATAATGCAGCCATCGCTATTCATGCGAAAAGAGATGAGTATGCTAAATATATGGAAGAGACCATACCCAAGGTGGCAGAGAACCTTGGAGAGCCAAGAGCAAAGTTATTTAATGGCCATTGGAACTGCTCAACCTTCCCAAATTGTTCTTTTTTATATGGAACCAATATCTTTAAGGTATGGCACCCACGTGGGCCACATGAAATTGAAGTATGGTCTTGGGTCATTGTGCACAAAGATATGAGTGACGAAGGCAAAAGAGAAGTTGTTAAACAAGCAGTTAGAAGTTTCGGTACGGCGGGTACATTGGAAAGTGATGACGGTGATAATATGGTGCAATCAACGCACGTTAATAGAGGCAATTATACGCGTGAGGGTACGATGAACTCAACGATGGGGCAAGGGTATGAAGGTGAGCACCCAGATTACCCGGGTATTGTGGGTTCAAGTTTTATTGGAGAAACATCGTATCGAGGGTTTTATCGCTTTTATCAAGAAATGATGTCGGCTGATAGCTGGGATGATATACGTGCAAACGATGAGCATTGGGCTGATTGTTTCCCAAATAAAAATTATTGGAAAGACCGAATAGCGGCTAAGGCGGCAGAGGCAGAGGGCGAATAAGATGCATAATACTGAAGCGAAAGAACGTGTATCTTCAGAGCTACATTACGAGTTATCTCAACATTATTATCAAGAAGCGACGTTGCTTCAAAATGGAGAGTTTAATACATGGATTGAGACCTTTGTTGCCAAAGATTTGCATTACTGGATGCCAGTGACAGAGCGCCGTTACTCTAAAGATAAGCGCCCTGAACCTACGCCATATGACATGGCAATATATAATGACGATTATGATGAAGTAAAGGATCGAGTGGCGCGGTTGCTGACAGGGGCGGTGTGGATGGAAGATCCACGCTCAACGGTTCGTTATCTTATTACCAATATTGAGGCGTTTCATACTGATAAAGACGATGAGTTTGTTGTGCGCAGTAATTTTGTCGTGTATCGTCATAGAGGACAGTTAGAACACTCCGAGCATGTAGGCTGCCGTCAAGATTTAATACGAAAAGTGGGTAATGGCTTTCAGTTAGCACGGCGTAAGGTGTCTCTAGATGCTAGAGTAACGGAAGATAAAAATTTATATATATTCTTCTGATCGATAAGCGGTAAGTTTTAAAACTAAAATAAGAGGATTTAACAAATGGTAAAAGTAATAGAGTTAGGCTATATGGGGTTTAACGTCACAGATATGGACGCATGGCGTGAGTACGCAACGAAATGTGTTGGTTTGGAAATTGAAGAAGGTGATCGCGATGATCGCTTTTACCTAAGAATGGATGGTCAGCATCACCGCTTTACAGTTCATCAATCAGATGAAGACGATTTGGCATATGCAGGTTGGAGAGTAAAAGGCTTTGAAGAATTCAAAGCGATGCAGCAACACTTAACAGCTAATGGCGTTGATTTTCGTGTAGCGTCTGAAGAAGAATGTGAAGAGCGTTTCGTTTTAGGCCTGCTTAAATTAGAGGACCCATCAGGCAACCCGACAGAAATTTTTTACAGCCCTCAAATGGATGTAATGAAGCCTTTTCACCCGGGTCGACCAATGTATGGCAAGTTTCTAACTGGTAACCAAGGTATTGGGCATTTCATTATTCGTTCACTAGATGATGATGCCACATATGCGTTTTATTCAATGTTAGGCCTTGAAGGATCTGTTGAATATAAAATTAAGTTGCCTAATGGCATGATTGCAAAACCTGTTTTTATGCACTGTAACGATCGTCAGCACTCATTGGCATTTGGACTTGGCCCGATGGAAAAAAGAATCAATCATTTAATGTTAGAGTACACAGAGCTGGATGATTTGGGCATAGCCCACGATACAGCGCGTAGAGAAGGTATTGATGTGGCGATGCAGCTTGGAAAGCATTCGAATGACCAAGCCTATACGTTCTACTTTGCTACACCATCTGGATGGTTGTTAGAATTAGGCCATGGCGCACGTGAAGCAGTGAGAGAGCAAGAGCATTACACTGGTGATATTTTTGGTCACAAGCCAGAAGCTACCGGTTATGGAATGAATGTTGATATTTAAGTAATATTTAGTATCAAAAAAAGGGCGCCTTTGGCGCCCTTTTTATTGTGCAGATAGCAATCAATGACATGATTAGCTAGAGCAAGATGATTGAGTGTTAATGATGATTCATTAGGGTATCGCAAATGCGCTGAAAAGCAGGTGTTAACATGTCACGATATTTTTCATCAATATCAACATCTTTCATGGCTTGTTGCATGCAGTGCATCCAAGCATTGGATGCTTGCTGATCAATCTTAAAGGGCTTATGTTGTTTAGTAATGCAGGGGCTGCCATGTTTCGCAACATATAGCGGTGGGCCACCTAACCAACCAGAAAGGTACTCAAATAAACCATCTCGAATATTGGTTAAGTCATCTTTATGCATGGCTCGAATAGTTTTTGCCTCTTCGTCCGAGTCCATAATGTCGTAAAACCGATTAACTAGCTTACGGACGCCTTCTTCGCCGCCAATCCAGTCATACATTGTTGTTTGTTGTTCGCTTGCTTGGTTTGCTTCGCTCATGGTCTATCCTGCATTAATTTTAGCGTAAATGTTTACTGTCGCATGATGCAGAAATATCAACCATGATCCAAATCAAATTACAGTAATTTTTCAAGTCCGCTGAGCGTATTGTCAAGTAAGGTGATTAATACTAAAGTAGCTTAGATATCAACCTTAATAAAAGGAACAGCGCTTGAAGCATAATACAATTCCCATGCCGGACGAGAAGGGTTACTTTGGTGAGTACGGTGGACAGGTTATACCGCCTGATCTTGTTGCCATCATGAATGACATTAACAGAGCTTACCAAGAAATTTCAAAGACACCGTCTTTTAAAGATGAGTTAAATGATTTGTACACCCATTATGTGGGACGTCCAAGTCCTATTTTTTATGCGAAACGATTAACGGAAAAGTTAGGTGGTGCTAAAATTTTTCTAAAAAGAGAGGATCTAAACCATACGGGTGCGCATAAGATAAATCATTGCCTTGGCGAGGCATTATTAGCACGACACATGGGTAAAACTAAGGTGATCGCTGAAACAGGAGCGGGTCAGCATGGGGTGGCGTTAGCAACGGCTTGTGCCTTAGTGGGTATCGATTGCGAAATTCACATGGGTGAGGTGGATATTGAAAAAGAACGCCCTAATGTGACGAAGATGAAAATATTGGGTTGTACTTTAGTACCGGTCAGTCGTGGGACGAGAACATTGAAGGACGCTGTAGATAGTGCGTTTGAAGAATACTTAAAAGACCCAGTTAATTTTATTTATGCGATTGGCTCGGTTGTTGGGCCGCACCCTTTCCCCATGATGGTAAGAGACTTCCAAAGCATTATAGGTAAAGAAGCGCGCGCGCAGTTTCTTGAGGAGCAGGGGCGTTTGCCTGATGTTATTACTGCATGTGTTGGTGGTGGTTCAAATGCAATAGGACTATTTACAGCTTTTTTGGACGACGAATTGGTTGATATTGTTGGGGTGGAGCCAGCAGGGAGAGGCTTAGAAACAGGTGAGCATGCGGCAACCATGAGTAAAGGGGTTAAAGGAGCTTTGCATGGATTTGAGTGCTACAACTTACAAGATCAATCAGGTGAGCCGCTACCTGTCTATTCGATTGCATCAGGGTTGGATTATCCAGGGGTTGGACCTCAGCACTGTTTGTTAAAAGATTTGGGTCGAGCGAAATATGTTGCTATAGATGATGAAGAGTGTATTGATGCCTTTATGACCTTATCAAGGGTAGAGGGCATTATCCCAGCACTAGAAAGCGCACATGCTGTGGCGTACGCGATGAAAATAGCAAAAAAAATGAGCTCAAATGAGACGATTTTAGTCAATCTATCTGGTCGTGGTGATAAGGATGCTGACTTTATAGCAGATAAGTTAGGGTTGTAGGCGGCCCGTTGTCTGGAGAAAAGCAGCGCAATTGTTAAGGCCTCGACGAGCTTAAACTAGTTAATCAACTTAGAGTCTTTGATGGGTTATTGAAAAGAAGATAATTGGCACGACCTTAGCAACAAAAAAGACTGGGCAGGTTAAATTTAGTAGGGCAGTTCCAGCGCATTGCACAGGTAGTCCATCAAATCGCTGGCGACTTTAAAGCGGTGATGGATTGTTTTAGTTACATTAGGGCTTAAAATTTCTTCATGAGTTAAAGGGTGGATAGCAATAAAGTCCTTACGTTTTAAATCATTAATCATCGGGTGATCTTTTGCGTAACCTCGCGGGTAGGTTTTTAATGAGTCACCTGACAATGTATAATATCGTTTGAAAGTATTGTGGCGTGTAATGTTTTTCCAAGCATTAGGGCTGTCACTAATCATCTCTCTAATATTGCTTAACGCTTTACTGTTGGGCCGCCAAATACCGGCACCAACAAAGCAAGTGTCAGGTGAGATATGTAGATAGAACCCAGGGGCGTGGACATCCTTGCCAGCAGTATGTCTAAACTGGATGCCTATATTCGTTTTATACGGTGTTTTATCGTTACTGAAACGCGCATCTCGATAAATGCGCATTAATGAGCCACCTGTTTTTTTGGCCACTGCAGTAAAATTAGGAGAGAGTGATTTTATACTAGGCTCCATGGCCTCAATAAAAGCCAAAGACGGTTCACGGACACTTTGTTCATAAAGCGATTTTCTTTCATTAAACCAAGGGCGATTATTGTTATTTGATAATTGTTGAAGGAAAGAAAGTGTTTGATGGTTGAAAAAGGAAGTATTCATTGGATTAGTCGATCTAAAGTTGATTTAAAACACGGCTTGTTTGTTTAGTGTGAATATAATATTCTTTATAGGTTAACAATGTTTGAATTAAGAGGAGAGGCATGACAAGTTATAACGTAAAAATCAGCGGACAGGAACTGGAGTTTGCTTGTGAGGAAGGAGATACTATTTTGCGTGCAGCACTACGCGCAGGTGTAGGCATGCCTTACGAATGTAATTCAGGTGGTTGTGGTGCCTGTAAAGTTGAAGTGTTAAACGGTGAAGTGGAGAATATTTGGGAAGATGCGCCGGGCCTGTCACCTCGTGATATTAAAAAAGGTCGCAAATTGAGCTGTCAATGTATTCCAACTGAAGACCTTGAGATTAAGGTTCGCTTAAACCCCGAAGCGATGCCGTTACATAAGCCAATTAAGGGTAAGGCCGTTTTATTTGAAATAAATAAACTAACAGAAGATATGGCAGAGTTTTGCTTTAAAACGGAGCATCCTGCTCATTTTAAAGCAGGGCAATTTGCCTTATTAGATTTCCCGGGCATTACAGGCTCACGTGGTTATTCAATGTGTAACCTGCCAAATGAGGAAGGTGAGTGGCGTTTTATTATTAAGAAAATGCCAGACGGTAGTGCCACCACAACTTTATTTGAAGATTATGAAGTGGGTGCGGAGATTGTAATCGACGGGCCTTATGGTTTGGCATATTTGAAACCAGAAATTCCAAGAGATATCGTTTGTGTGGGTGGTGGTTCAGGCTTGTCACCCGAGATGTCGATCATTAAGGCAGCTGCCAGAGATCCTCAGCTAAGTGATAGAAATATTTATTTGTTCTACGGAGGTCGTACACCAAGTGATATTTGTCCGCCTAAGCTTATTGAAGCAGATGATGATTTACGTGGCCGAGTGAAGAATTTCAATGCCGTATCAGACGTTGAAGCAGCCGAAGCAGCAGGGTGGAATGGTGATGTTGGGTTTATCCATGAGTTGTTAGGAAAAACATTGGGAGAAAAACTTCCAGAGCACGAATTTTATTTCTGTGGCCCTCCTCCTATGACAGATGCTTTAACACGTATGCTGATGACTGAATACAAAGTGCCGTTTGATCAAATTCATTACGATCGTTTTTATTAAAATAATATTAAAGGGTCTGCGAATTTCTACTGGTATTCGGTATGATAGCCAGAAATTGTAAGAAAAACTAATAACACTAACAAAGAGCTAAAATTATGAGCAATATAGTATTATGTAAAACAGATGAGGTTAAAGACGAAGCGCCTGTTGCTGTAACGCCTGAAGGTTTTCCAGCATTAGCCGTCTATGTATTTGAAGGTGAATACTATGTTACGGACAATTTGTGTACGCATGGAATGGCGATGCTGACAGATGGTTATCAAGACGGTGATGAAGTTGAATGCCCATTCCATGGCGGCGCGTTCTCCATTAAGACAGGTGATCCAACTTCATTCCCTTGCCAGATACCGATTAAAACGTACCCTGTTACAGTTGAAGATGGCAATATTTGTATTCCAGCCGCTGAATAAGGTTAGCTAAGATTATGCAAGAATCAATAGACTTTTATTTTGACATGATGAGCCCATTTAGTTATTTGGCTCATACTCAGTTACCCGATTTGGCGAGAAAGTATGGTTTAACCGTTAAGTATTTGCCGATGAGTATCCCAGTAGCAAAAATTGCTGCGGGTAATTACGGGCCTTCAAATAGAGAGGTGCCTGCCAAAATTAAAGTGATGTTGCAAGACATTAAACGCTGGGCAGCACATTATGATGTGCCGTTTACGTTTCCTAAAAATCTTGAAATAGAGCCTTGGAATATTGGTGTTTTATATGCCAATGATAAAGATCAAGCAGAAGCCTATGTCAATGCAGCTTATGCAAAGATCTGGGCAGATGGTTGTGACCCAACAGACATGGCCGAGCTATCGCAAGTAGCAGATCAACTGGGTTGGAATGCGGATGAGTTTATTGCCTATGTGCAGTCAAATGAAGGGCAGACTCGTTTTCGTAAAGCTTGTGTAGAGGCACATAAAGAGGGTGTCTTTGGTGCCCCTATTATGATGTTAGATGACCAAGCCTGGTGGGGTAATGATCGCTTCATGTTTATGGAAGAGTATCTTAAAGATCGGAAAAATTAAGTTAAGCTCTTCAGCATTTTAATATGTGTGAACCTAGCTTCTTGAAATGGCTTCCCTGTAATATGGAAGCCATTTTTTTTATAAAAACCAACAGCGCTTTGTTGTGCGTGGCAAGTTAATTGTTGGAGTCCTTGAAGTCTTGCTTGCTTAGTGATCTGCTTTAGTAATTGATTGCCCAGTCCTTGTGTGCGGTAACTCTTTAGAACGGCCATTCTTCCAAACTGACCATTATCAGCAAGTCGAGCTGTGGCGATAGGTGTATTGTCGCCATTAAAAATAACAACATGTAAAAAGTGATTATCTTGTTTATCTAGTTCTAGTTGCTGGGGAATCCCTTGTTCTTCAACAAATACAGATAACCGAACAGTCCGACAATAGGGTTCTAAATCAGACCAAGAGCCTGTTCTAATAAGCATGCTCAATATTAAGGTATAGCTACTTCTGTGAGCAGTGCTGTAGAGGCGGCCTTGCTTGAGGTGCTGTTATCTTGAAGTGCTAGCCGATGCTCGATGATTGATGGTGTAATGGCTTGAATATCTTCGGGGTATACGTTATCGCGATTATCAATCAGCGCCCATGATTTTGCTGCTTGAATTAACGCGATGCCGGCCCTTGGGGATAGGCCTTGGCTAAACAAAGGAGAGGTTCGAGAAAAGGCTAATAAGGCTTGAACGTAAGCGATCAACGGTTCGGCAACATGGACGGTTTGGACCTGTTGTTGAAGCGCAATCAGCTGGTCAGCGCTAATAATAGGCTGACACGACTCGAGTTTTAAACGAGTGCTGGTGCCAGTGAGCAGCTGTTTTTCGGATGCTGAGTCCGGGTATCCAATAGAGAGTCGCATTAAGAACCGGTCTAGCTGAGACTCAGGTAAAGCAAAGGTGCCAATTTGATGTCCAGGATTCTGAGTGGCAACTACAATAAAAGGGTTGCTCATTGGGTAAGTCTTTTTTTCAATAGTGATCTGGCGTTCTTCCATGGCCTCAAGCAGAGCGCTTTGTGTTTTTGGGGTAGCACGGTTAATTTCATCGGCCAAAATAAAGTTGGAAAAAATAGGCCCAGGGTGAAATTCAAAATTACTATTGTCACGGTCAAAAATACTTGAGCCAATAATATCGGCAGGTAGTAAATCGCTGGTAAATTGAATACGTTGAAAATTTAATCCAAGTAGGATGGCAAAGCTATGAGCCAGGGTGGTTTTGCCAACGCCGGGAATATCTTCTATCAACAGATGCCCTTTTGCCAAAATACAGGCTAACGCTAATTTAATTGTTTTATCTTTACCTAAAATGATTGAATTTGTTTGCTCTAAAAAAGCTTGAATAAGTTGGTTCATAAGGCGTTGGCAAGGGTGCTGGTTAACGTTGTATAGGTTTATTCTAGCAAATAGAATCTGTATGTGTTTTTAACGAGACCACTAAATGAGTTGAATGATGTTAAAATCAACAGCTTATACCCATATAGTTAGAGTTATGTTACATCCAAATAGATTTGACGTTATCGTTATTGGCGGTGGTCACGCCGGCACAGAAGCAGCATTGGCAGCCGCACGTACAGGCGCAAAAACATTGTTGTTAACACAGAATATTGAGACTCTGGGGCAGATGAGTTGTAACCCAGCGATTGGTGGCATCGGTAAGGGGCACTTGGTTAAAGAAGTGGATGCGCTTGGTGGTGTGATGGCAAAAGCAACGGATAAAGCAGGGATTCAGTTTCGCACATTGAATTCAAGTAAAGGTCCTGCGGTACGCGCAACACGAGCACAAGCAGACCGTTTGTTATATAAAAATGCCGTTAGAGAGACCCTAGAAAATCAAGAAAACTTGAGCTTGTTTCAGCAAACGGTGTCGGACTTTATTGTTGAGAATGACCGTGTGCAAGGCGTTGTAACGCAAATGGGACTAAAATTTAAAGCGGCAACCGTGGTGTTAACGGCGGGTACATTTTTGGGCGGTAGAATTCATATTGGTCTAGAGAATTATGAAGGTGGTCGTGCTGGTGATGCGCCATCAAATGCGTTGTCCAAACGGTTACGCGCCTTGCCCTTTAATGTTGATCGATTAAAAACAGGTACGCCACCAAGGATAGATGGCCGAAGCATTGATTTTAGTGTTATGCAGGAGCAGCCGGGTGATACACCATTGCCAGTCTTTTCATTTATGGGGTCGGTAAAAGATCACCCGAAACAAATATCTTGTTATATCACCAGAACGAATGAGAAAGGTCACGATATTATCCGTTCAGGACTGGACCGGTCACCGATGTACACAGGGGTAATTGAGGGTGTTGGGCCAAGGTATTGCCCTTCAATCGAAGATAAGGTGATGCGTTTTGCAGATAAAGATTCACACCAGATATTTGTTGAGCCGGAAGGTTTAACTACAACAGAAGTGTACCCTAATGGTATTTCAACTAGTTTGCCATTTGATATTCAGGAGGCATTTATTAAAACGATTGCAGGGTTTGAGAATGCACACATTGTGCGCCCCGGGTATGCGATTGAATATGATTTTTTTGACCCAAGGGATCTTAAATCATCGCTTGAAACAAAGCATATGCCAGGCTTGTTTTTTGCGGGACAAATTAATGGTACAACGGGTTATGAAGAAGCGGCAGCTCAAGGGTTGATTGCTGGTTTAAACGCAGCGCGCCAAGCAAGAGGGTTGGCACCTTGGTGTCCTCGTCGAGATGAGGCTTATATTGGCGTGATGATTGATGATTTGGTCACCAATGGCACGCTTGAGCCTTATCGTATGTTTACTAGCCGAGCAGAATACAGGCTGTTGCTACGTGAGGATAATGCCGATTTAAGGCTAACCGAATTAGGTTATCAGATGGGCTTGGTTAGTGAGGCGCAGTGGCAGAAATTTAATGTTAAAAGAGAGGCAATTGAGCTGGAGCAGGCGCGTTTAAAGGCGACTTGGGTTCATCCGAACACTGTGGCATCTAAAGATGCAAACGAATTCTTGAAAACGCCATTGCAACGCGAGGCTAACTTATTGGATTTGCTTCGTAGACCAGAGGTAAAGTATGAGAATATCGCTAATCTGCCGGATATCGAGAGCACTGTGGCTGATGACTCAGTTCGCAACCAAGTAGAAATACAAGCCAAGTACGCAGGTTATATAGACCGTCAGCAAACAGAGATTGCGCGGACGTTACGTTATGAGGAGCTTAATTTATCAGCGGAGGCTGACTATCGACAGGTTCCCGGGTTATCGTCTGAGGTCGTTGAAAAGCTCGATCGGCACAGGCCAGAGACATTGGGTCAAGCGAGTCGAATACAAGGGGTAACGCCGGCAGCTATTTCGTTGTTGTTGGTGCACTTGAAGAAGAAAAGTGGGTAACGTAGATGTTTAATGAAGCGCATAGGCTCCAATTAGAAAAAGGGCTTGCAGAAATGAAGATAGAGTTACCTTCGCAAAGCATTGCTAAAATGATTGATTTTCTCCGTATGATGGTGAAGTGGAATAAGGTATATAACCTATCTGCAATTAGAGAGCCCGAGCAAATGGTGAATATGCATTTATTGGATAGTTTAGCAGTGTTACCTTTCTTACACGGAAAACGTTGTATTGATGTAGGCACTGGGGCTGGATTACCTGGTATCCCGCTAGCGATTGCAAGGCCAGATATGCAGTTTGCACTACTTGATAGCAACTCAAAGAAAACGCGTTTTATTCAGCAAGCATGTATTGAGTTAGGGTTGGATCATGTGTCGGTTCTAAACGAGCGTATTGAAGAGTATCAGCCAGAACAAAAATTTGATACGGTAACCGCACGGGCATTTACCTCAATGCCAAATTTATTAGTAAAGACACGTCATCTATTAGCGCTAGGGGGTAGATTGCTAGCGATGAAATCAAAAGAAACGAAGGCGGTAGATAGTAAAGGGTTTCAGTTCAGTTGTGTAGAATCTCTAGTAATACCTGAACTCGAAGTGACGCGAAATCTTGTTATTTATACAGCTGTATAGTGGTATCAATATGATAAAGAAAGGTGTCTATTAGTGGCAAGAATAATAGCGGTTGCTAATCAAAAAGGTGGTGTGGGCAAAACAACGACAAGCATTAACTTGGCTGCATCTATGGCAGAACTTGGTCGGCGTGTTTTATTAGTTGATATGGATCCGCAAGGTAATGCGACTATGGGCAGTGGTGTTGATAAGCAAGATATCGAGCTGTCTTGTTATGATGTGCTATTGGAGGATTGCGATCCATTCCAAGCAGTAGTCAGTTCGCAAACAATTAAACATCAGGTGCTACCGAGCAATATGGACCTTGCAGGCGCCGAAGTTCATTTATTAGAGGCGGTTGACCGTGATCGCCGTTTAAAAAAAGCCATTGGTATATTAGCCGATAACTACGATTATATTTTTATTGACTGTCCTCCCTCGATGAACATGCTGACTATTAATGCGTTGGTTGCGGCTGATAGCGTATTGGTGCCTATGCAGTGTGAGTATTTTGCACTAGAAGGCTTGTCATCTTTAATGGATACATTAAAACAGGTGCAGGAAACCGTTAACAAAAATTTAAGTCTAGAAGGGCTTTTAAGGACGATGTTTGATGGGCGTAGCCGCCTGACTCGTGAAGTCAGTGAGCAGCTAACAGCGCACTTTTCAGATAGGTTATTTGAAACGATTGTGCCAAGAAATGTACGACTTGCCGAAGCGCCAAGTTTTGGCTTGCCCGCTATTCTTTACGATAAAAGTTCCCGCGGGGCGCAGGCTTATATGGATCTGGCGCGTGAACTAGACGAAAAACACTACTAGGATTTAAGAATGTCTACAAAGAAAAGAGGGTTGGGCCGCGGGTTAGATGCATTGTTGAGTCATCCAAAGGTAGGTGGTCATGCAAAGGAAACTAAAAAACTTCCAATAGATTTATTACAGCGTGGTAAATACCAACCAAGAACAGAGTTTGATCCGGTTCAACTGCAAGAGTTAGCCGATTCAATCAGTGCGCAAGGCATTATTCAGCCAATTGTTGTGCGGCCTATTAGTGGTAATAATTATGAAATTTTGGCCGGCGAACGACGCTGGCGTGCTGCGCAGTTAGCTGGTCTGCAAGATGTTGAGGTGGTTATTAATGATGTAGATGATCGTGCTGCAATAGCCATTTCATTGATTGAAAATATTCAACGAGAAAATTTAAATATTCTGGATGAGTCAGAGGCTTTGCAGCGACTAATCAATGAGTTTGAGATGACGCATCAGCAGGCAGCGGATGCAGTAGGAAGATCAAGGGCAGCGGTCAGTAATTTATTGCGTTTATTAGAATTAGGCCAGGAGGCAAAAGAAAGCCTTCGAGCTGGAAAAATCGAAATGGGGCACGGAAGAGCGTTATTAGCATTAAATGAATCGCAACAATCAACCATGGTTAATAAGGTAGTAGTTGGTGGCTTGTCGGTGCGCGCAACAGAAGCAATGGTAAAGCGAGCGTTAAAAAGCGGCGAAGAAAAGAAAAATACTCTAGTGAAAGACCCTGATGTTGAAAGGCTGGAGCAAGATATATCAGAAAAACTAGGCGCTAAGGTGAAGATTAGTCACTCTAGTAAAGGGGATGGAAAGATAGTAATTCAATTTTCATCATTGGATGAATTAGAGGGTGTGTTAGGTCATTTTAAATAAACTTGACTGTGAGGTGCAGCAAAAATTATAATGGGCGGCTGAATGCGACGGGCATTATAAAATGAAAGCTCAGTCTAAAATTGTTGTTTACCAGTTAGCTTTGATTTTCGTGGTTGCAATTACAGGGTATGCCTTGTATTCAGAACAGTTTGATTTAAAAGCAGTGTTGTACGGTGGATTTATATCGGTAACGGCATCTATAGTGATGGCGGTTAGGTTAAGTCAAGCAGTAAAAAGTGCGCAAAAAGGCAGTAAGCGCGGCGGATTTTATGTTTATTTAGGCGTGATAGAGCGATTATTGATTGCCATCGCGCTTTTTGGTGCGGGGCTTATGTGGTTTGAAATGAGTCCTGTTTATACAATGGTAGGGCTGGTTGTGGGTCAAGTAGGGTTTATACTTGGCGGATTTAGAGTGAAAGAATAAGAGAGAAACTATGGCAGGCGAAAACCTTACGTCATCAGAATATATTAAGCATCACTTAACCAATTTAACATATGGGCAGCACCCAGATGGGACTTGGGGTATAGCATCTGGACAAGAAGCGGCGAAAGAGATGGGCTTTTGGGCGGTCAATATAGATACGCTAGGTGTCTCTGTGATTTTAGGTTGTTTGTTTCTTTTTCTCTTTAGAAAAGCAGCTTCTGCACCAACAACAGGCGTGCCAACTGGCTGGCAAAACTTTGTTGAGATGGTATTAGAGTTTATTGATGGTAGCGTAAAAGATAGTTTTAACGGTAGAAATCCAGTTATTGCACCACTTGCATTAACGATTTTTGTATGGATTGTGCTAATGAATACGATGGATCTAGTGCCTGTTGACTATATTCCACATTTAGGGCAGCTTGTCGGTATTCCTTACCTTAAAGTGGTGCCAACAACCGACCCGAATTTAACATTCTCATTAGCGTTAGCTGTATTTTTTCTTACAATTTACTACAGCATCAAAGTTAAAGGCCCTGGTGGGTTCTTTGCTGAGTTGGCCTTCCACCCATTCCCTAAATATATGATGCCATTTAATTTGCTTTTAGAATTGATCGCATTGATTTCAAAGCCAATTTCACTAGCACTGCGTTTATTTGGAAATATGTATGCAGGTGAGATGATCTTTATTCTTATTGCTTTATTACCACTGGGTGTACAGTGGACGCTGTCATTGCCGTGGGCAATATTTCATATTTTAGTTGTTATATTACAAGCGTTTATATTTATGACGCTTACAATCGTGTACCTGAGTATGGCTCACGAAGAAAGTCATTAGTTTTTTATTAATTTTAGTAAACTCAATAGGAGAGAAAAATGGAAGATGTAGGTTTGATTTATTTAGCAGGTGCGTTATTAATGGGTATGGGTGCGATCGGCGCTGCAATTGGTATCAGCATGTTGGGTGGTCGTTTTATAGATGGTGCGGCTCGCCAACCTGAATTGATTCCTTTATTACGTACGCAGTTCTTTATTGTTGTAGGTCTAATTGATGCGGTTCCAATGATTGCTGTTGGTATTTCTATGTACATTCTGTTTGCGGTCGTTGGTTAAATTAAACGAAGATTAACCCTAAACTAAGGTTTAATAATGAATATTAATGCAACCCTAATAGGCCAAACGATAGCATTTTTTATGTTCGTTTGGTTCTGCATGAAATTTGTATGGCCGCCTTTAATGGCAGCTATGGAAGAGCGGAAAAGCAAAATTGCTGAAGGCCTAGCGGCGGGCGAACGTGGAAAAAAGGAACATGAATTAGCTGAAAAACGAGCTAAAGAAGTGTTGCAAGAAGCGCGCGCTGAAGCGTCAGATATCATCAATTTAGCAAATGTACGTGCTGGAGAAATGGTTGAAGAGGCAAAAAGCAAAGCAGTTGAAGAAGCCGTAAAAGTAAAAAAAGGCGCGGAAGCTGAGATTGAGCAAGAAATTGCTAGTGCACGTGAAGCACTTCGCCAGCAGGTATCTGTTTTAGCCGTATCAGCAGCAGAGAAAATTATTAAAAGCGAAATCGATGCGTCCAAGCACCAAGCTATCATTGACGATATCAGTGGCAAATTAGGTGCGGTTTAATGGCTGAGTTAGCAGCGCTTGCGAGACCTTATGCTGAAGCTGTGTTCTTAATGGCTGATGAAAAAGGTGAGCTTGACCAGTGGTCAAAAATGTTAGGTTTTTTAAATCTAGTCATGAGCGACGAACAAGTCAAGAAGCTAATAGATAACCCAAAATTATCCAAAAATGATCTAGAAATTGCCATGACGGGTATTTGTGAAGGTCAAATGGATGCTAGAGGGCTCAATTTCGTTAAGCTACTGACTAAAAACAATCGCTTGTCATTAACCAGCGAAATTACCAGCCAGTACGAAATTAAAAAAGCTGAAAAATGCGGAGAGCTTGGTGTAAAAGTAATATCAGCCTTTCCTATGACTGACGAAGATAAGGCTAAGTTAAGTGTGTCTTTATCGGACTCGTTCGGCAAAAAAGTAACGATTAACGTTGAAGAGGATTCAAGCTTAATAGGCGGCATGATAATTCGTGCTGGTGATAAAGTGATTGACGGCTCTTTAAATAGTCAGATTAAACAATTGGCTAATAAGCTAAAATAGCAAAGGTAAAAACGATGCAATTAAATCCATCCGAGATAAGTGATCTTATCAAGAAAAAAATCGAAAACTTCGATACAGACGTAGAAGCTAAAACAGAAGGCACAATCGTTTCTTTAACAGACGGCATTGCTCGAGTACATGGCTTATCAGATGCTATGCAAGGTGAGATGTTAGAGTTTCCTGGCAATACATTTGGTATGGCACTTAACCTTGAAAGAGACTCTGTAGGGGTTGTTATCATGGGCTCATACCTGCACCTTTCAGAGGGTGACAGTGTAAAATGTACTGGTCGAATTTTAGAAGTTCCAACTGGTGAGGCAATGCTAGGTCGTGTAGTTGATGCATTAGGTAGCCCAATTGACGGTAAAGGAGCCATTAATGCTGAGTCATCATCACCAGTAGAGCGAATTGCACCAGGTGTGATTGCCCGTCAATCAGTGGACGAACCAGTGCAAACAGGTTTGAAATCAATTGATGCAATGATTCCATTAGGTCGTGGCCAACGTGAATTAATTATCGGCGACAGACAAACTGGAAAAACAGCCATCGCTATTGATGCAATTATCAATCAAAAAGGCACAGGTATTAAGTGTATCTATGTTGCGATTGGTCAAAAACAGTCTTCAATTGCAAATGTTGTTAGAAAACTTGAAGAGCATGGCGCGATGGATCACACAATTGTGGTCAATGCGGGTGCAGCTGATTCGCCAGCACTACAATTTATTGCACCATACGCTGGTTGTGCAATGGGCGAGTATTTCCGTGATAAGGGCGAAGATGCGTTAATCATTTATGATGATTTAACAAAACAAGCATGGGCGTATCGTCAAATTTCATTATTACTTCGTCGTCCACCAGGACGTGAAGCATACCCAGGAGATGTCTTTTATCTTCACTCTAGACTATTAGAGCGTGCAGCTAGAATTAATGTTGAAGAAGTTGAGAGACTAACAGATGGTAAAGTTAAAGGTAAAACAGGCTCATTAACCGCCTTACCTATTATTGAAACTCAAGCAGGTGACGTTTCTGCATTTGTTCCTACCAACGTTATTTCTATTACTGATGGTCAAATTTTCTTAGAAACAGATTTATTTAATGCGGGTATTAGACCAGCGGTTAATGCTGGCTTGTCTGTCTCTCGTGTGGGTGGCGCAGCGCAAACTAAATCAGTTAAGAAGCTAGGCGGTGGTACACGTCTTGATTTGGCTCAGTATCGTGAATTGGCAGCCTTTGCACAGTTTGCATCAGATCTTGATGCGGCGACTAAAGCGCAAATTGATCGTGGAATTCGTGTGACTGAATTGATGAAACAAAATCAGTATGCGCCATTAAGTGTGCCGCAAATGTCGATTTCATTGTTTGCAGCTAATGAAGGTTTTATTGACGCAGTTGATGTTGATAAAGTACTAGATTTTGAAGCAGCTCTTCATGGTTTTATGGAAAGAGAAAAGGCTGATCTTGTTGCAGCAATTGGTGATGAAGGTCACTATAACGATGAGATTATTGCTGACTTGAAGTCTTCTATCGAAGAGTTTGTAAACACACAAACCTGGTAAGCGAGAAAAGCGATGGCAGTTGGAAAAGAAATTAAGACCAAGATTGCGAGTGTTCAAAGTACACAAAAAATAACACGCGCAATGGAAATGGTCGCCGCAAGTAAAATGCGTAAAACACAAGAGCGTGTTTTTGCGGCTCGTCCATATGCTAAAAAAATAGGGCAGGTTATACGTCATTTGGCTCAGGCTAGAACCGAATATAAGCACCCTTATTTGGCAGATAGAGAATGTAAGCGCGTTGGCATCATATTAATCAGCAGTGATCGTGGATTATGTGGTGGTTTGAACTCAAATTTATTTCGTAAGTTTGTAGGTCAGCTGAAAACCTGGGATGAAGAAGGTGTTGATGTTGTTATGGCATCAATCGGCTCTAAAGGCGAAGGGTTTTTAGGCCGGTTAGGTGGTAACGTTCTTGGCTCTGTGACTCATATCGGTGAGACACCATCGTTAGAAGACATCATTGGTGTTGTTAAAAGCATGTTAGATGAATATGACGAAGGTAATATTGATCGTTTTTATATAGCGCATAATGACTATGTAAACACAATGACTCAAACACCAGAAATCACTCAGCTACTGCCTGTATACACAGAAGAGTTAGATGATGAACTTACACATCATTGGGACTATATCTATGAACCAGATGCAAAAGAAGTATTGGATCAATTATTGGTTAGATACATCGAATCGCTGGTATACCAAGGGCTATTAGAAAATAATGCTTGTGAACAAGCAGCTCGAATGGTTGCTATGAAAAGTGCATCCGACAACGCAGGTACATTAATTGATGAATTGCAGCTGATTTATAACAAAGCAAGGCAAGCAGCAATTACACAAGAACTATCGGAAATCGTTGCTGGTGCAGCAGCGGTATAGAAAAATTTTAAATTAAGAATATTGAGGAACTGATATGAGCTCAGGTGTTATCGTTCAAATTATTGGCGCGGTTGTTGACGTGGAATTTCCACGTGATGCTATACCGAAAGTATATGACGCACTCCTTGTAAAGGAAGTGGGTTTAACACTAGAAGTACAACAGCAGATTGGCGACGGTGTTGTTCGTACCATTGCTATGGGTACAACAGACGGTGTTAAAAGGGGCTTAGATGTAACGAATACTGGTGAAGCAATTCAAGTACCAGTAGGAACTAAAACATTAGGTCGTATTATGAATGTTCTAGGTGAACCGATTGATGAAAAAGGACCAATTGGTGAAGAAGAACGCTGGGGTATTCACCGTACAGCGCCTTCTTATGAAGAACAGGCAGCATCAAATGATATTTTAGAAACAGGTATTAAAGTTATTGACTTAGTTTGCCCGTTTGCAAAAGGTGGTAAAGTTGGTTTGTTTGGTGGTGCTGGTGTTGGTAAAACCGTTAATATGATGGAGTTGATCCGTAACATCGCGATTGAACATAGCGGCTATTCAGTATTTGCTGGTGTGGGTGAACGTACTCGTGAAGGAAACGATTTCTATCATGAAATGACCGATTCAAACGTTATTGATAAAGTATCGTTAGTTTATGGACAGATGAATGAGCCTCCAGGAAACAGACTACGTGTTGCTTTAACAGGCTTAACGATGGCTGAGAAATTTCGTGCAGACGGCAGTGATGTTTTATTATTTATTGATAACATTTATCGTTACACATTAGCTGGAACAGAAGTGTCTGCGCTATTGGGACGTATGCCTTCAGCGGTGGGTTATCAACCTAACCTTGCTGAAGAAATGGGTGTATTCCAAGAACGTATTACATCAACCCGTGAAGGTTCAATTACCTCCATTCAAGCGGTTTATGTTCCTGCGGATGATTTAACCGATCCATCGCCTGCAACGACATTTGCTCACTTGGATGCGACTGTTGTGTTATCACGTCAAATTGCTGAACTAGGTATTTACCCTGCTATTGACCCATTAGATTCTACAAGTCGTCAATTAGACCCATTAGTGATTGGTGAAGAGCACTATCAAGTGGCTCGTGATGTTCAAGGTACGTTGCAACGTTATAAAGAATTAAGAGATATTATTGCTATTCTGGGTATGGATGAGTTATCAGAAGAAGATAAATTATCGGTTGCTCGTGCACGTAAAATTCAACGTTTCTTATCACAACCATTCTTTGTGGCTGAGGTGTTTACAGGTTCGCCTGGTAAATACGTTTCACTTAAAGATACTATTGCAGGTTTTAAAGGTATTATTGCAGGTGATTACGATCATATTCCTGAGCAAGCATTCTATATGTCAGGAACGATTGACGAAGTGATTGAAAAACACGCTAAGCAAGCAGCTTAAATTAAGGGGCTAAAATGAGCATGACAATTCATGTCGACATTGTAAGTGCAGAAGCTTCCATTTTTTCTGGATTGGCTGAAATGGTTTTCGCTCCGGGTGAACTGGGTGAACTGGGTATTGCGCCACGGCATGCGCCACTTGTTACTCGACTTAAACCGGGTGAGGTTCGTGTGAATACTGGTAAAGTTGAGTTGGATTTCTTTATTTCAGGTGGTATTCTCGAGATTCAACCTCATCTAGTGACGGTTCTTGCTGATACAGCTGTTAGAGCGGATGACTTAGATGAAGCAAAAGCGTTGGCAGCCAAGAAACAAGCTGAAGAGGTATTAGCAAATAAAACATCTGATATTGATTTTGCTAAGGCTCAAGCAGAGTTAGCTGAAGCTGCAGCACAGTTACAGGCAATTAGCCGGTTAAGGAAAACACGTTAAGCTTGGTTTAAATAAGTTACTAAGTGAAGTTACCGTTTGTGTAGCAGATCGTTGGATATAAAAATAAAACCCGCCCATAGGCGGGTTTTTTTATACCTGTTAAACTAGGGCTTGATCTGGAAATATTATCAAAATGAATATAAAAACTATCGTATTAGCCGCGGGCAAAGGCACGCGGATGAAGTCGAATAAAGCAAAAGTGTTGCATCAAATTGGTGGAAAACCAATGTTACAGCACGTTATTGAATCAGCGAGACCATTGAGCAGTGAGGTTGTTGTCGTTTATGGTCATGATGGCGAAGAGGTTAAAAAGAAACATTCGCAGTTTGATATTAATTGGGTTGAACAAATCGAACAATTGGGAACAGGCCATGCAGTCAAGCAGGCATCACATTACATAGCTGAAGACGATATTGTATTAATTTTATATGGTGATGTGCCATTAATTAACAGCTCTACACTGCATAAGTTGATTACACACGTTGATACTAAGTCTATGTCTTTATTAACGGTAACACTTGAAAACCCAATGGGTTACGGGCGAATCGTTAGAGAGGGTAATAAGGTTTGTAAGATAGTTGAGCAGAAAGATGCGACTGATATTCAATTACAAATTACTGAGGTCAACACCGGCATTATGGCGGTTCATGGGAAGCATTTAGTAAACTGGTTGGAGCAATTAAATAATAGTAATGCTCAGGGAGAATATTACTTAACAGATATTATTGAAATGGCGGTTAATGAAGAGGTTAGCGTTAATACGGTACATGCTGTGAATGAATTTGAAGTACAAGGTGTTAATTCAAAAATACAACTCAATGAACTTGAGAGATATTATCAACTGTATCAGGCAGAAGAGTTAATGAACTTAGGCGCTACACTTGCAGATAAGTCGAGGATAGATGTCCGAGGTGAATTGACGTTAGCCGGTAATGACGTTTATATAGATATCAATAATGTTTTTATAGGGGCAGTTAGCTTAGGTAGTAATGTACATATTGGGCCAAATTGTGTGATTGAAAATGCGATTATTGCTGATGGTGTTGTCATTAAAGCTAATTCTGTATTAGAAAATTGTGTTGTCGGTGAAAATAGTACAATCGGCCCCTTTGCTCGACTTCGTCCTGGTGCAGAGCTGGCAAAAGGTGTGCATATCGGCAACTTTGTTGAAGTGAAAAAAGCAACTATTGATGAGGGATCAAAGGTAAACCACTTAAGTTATATTGGTGATGCTGAAATTGGTAAATTCGTTAATGTTGGCGCCGGTACCATTACATGTAATTACGACGGAGTTAATAAACATAAAACCGCTATCAAAGATGGTGCATTTATTGGCTCTGGCACACAACTAGTTGCCCCGGTTACAGTAGAGGAAGGGGCTACGTTAGGTGCCGGGACAACTCTGTCAAAAGATGCTCCCGCTAATGCCCTAACAGTGACTCGTACAAAACAAATAACATTAAATGGCTGGAAGAAGCCGATGAAGGATTAAAAGGGCTTGTATGTGTGGAATAGTAGGTGCGGTATCACAACGAGATATCACAAATATTTTAGTAAAAGGCCTTCAAAGGCTGGAGTACCGTGGCTATGACTCGGCGGGCGTTTGTATCGTTACGGATAATGATGAACTCGAAAGGCGCCGCACCGTAGGCAAGGTAAAAAACCTTGAAAAGTTAATTGAGGCTCAGCCTTTATCGGGCTTTTGCGGTATTGCTCATACCCGCTGGGCAACGCATGGTGTTCCTTCAGAAACTAATGCACACCCGCATATGTGTGGTGACGTTGCACTGGTGCATAATGGCATTATTGAAAATTATGAAGTATTACGTAAGCAGCAATTAGAAACAGGCCACCAATTTGATTCAGACACTGATACAGAAGTGATTGTTCATGCTGTGTCTGATGCATATAAAAAAACCAATGATTTGCTGACTTCAGTTCAAAAAACAGTTAAGTCATTAGAGGGCGCCTATGCATTGGGCGTTGTTGAAAAAGGTAATAATGATCATTTAATAGCAGTAAGAAAAGGCAGCCCCTTGGTGATTGGTATTGGCAATAACGAACATTTTATTGCCTCTGATGTTTTTGCTTTGCTGGGAGAAGCAGAGCACTTTATTTATTTAGAAGATGGTGATGTGGCAGACATTACTCATAAGGGTGTGACGATATACGATGCCAAGGGCCGGCAGGTTAAGCGCAAAATTAATAAAACAAAATTACAAGTTAATGATGCTGGTATAGGGGAGTATGACCACTACATGCAAAAAGAAATTTTTGAGCAGGCAGCGGTACTTAAACAAACCCTTGAAGGACGTATCGCCAATGGGCGATTATTATCAGATTGTTTTGGCAAAGGTGCTGAGGAGGCGTTCAGAAGCATTGAAGAAGTCCAAATTGTGGCCTGTGGAACTAGTTTTCATGCAGGGCTGGTAGCAAAGTACTGGTTTGAATCAGTGGCTGGTCTACCTTGTCATATCGAAGTGGCGAGTGAGTTTAGATACAGGCCGCATATTGTTATTAGGAAAACATTGTTTGTCACGATTTCACAGTCAGGAGAAACAGCGGATACTCTGGCTGCTCTCCAAGCCTCCTCAGACATTGGTTATGCACATACATTAACGATTTGTAATGTTCCTGAAAGTTCATTAGTGAGAGAATCGGAATGGGCATTGATGACGAAAGCAGGGCCAGAAATAGGTGTGGCATCAACAAAAGCATTTACCACACAATTAACAGCCCTACTGCTGCTGGTGATTGCCTTAGGTAAGCACCATAAAATTGATGATAAAAAAGAGATAGAAATCGTCAGGCAATTAGAAGTATTACCAGAACAAGTGGCGGAAGTACTTCGTCTTGAGCCAGACATTATTGAGTTTGCAAAGCAGTTTAGTAATAAACACCATGCATTATTTTTGGGTCGTGGCGAGCAATACCCCGTTGCAATGGAAGGTGCCTTGAAGCTTAAAGAGATTTCTTATATCCATGCAGAAGCTTACCCAGCAGGTGAGTTAAAGCATGGGCCTTTAGCACTTGTTGATGACCAAATGCCGGTTGTTGCTGTGGCGCCAAACAATGATTTATTAGAAAAGCTGAAGTCCAACCTGCAAGAAGTGCAGGCTAGAGGGGGCGAGTTGTTTGTTTTTGCTGATACACATGCAATATTTGAAGAGGTAAAGGGGTTAAAAATTATTCGAGTATCAGAGATCAATGAAATAGTTGCTCCCATTATTTATACGGTACCGCTGCAATTATTGGCCTACCATGTCGCGGTTATTAAAGGAACCGATGTCGACCAACCGCGTAACCTTGCCAAATCAGTAACGGTTGAATAAGGAGTAAATAAAATCATGTAGTTAGTGTTGGCGAACAATAAAGTTGTTAACTGAACAATAATGTTGTTAATTTTGCCATTTGAGTATTTCCTTCGAATAAAGTCGAAAAACTTTAATAAACTCGTATATCTTACGAATAGTATTACGTGGGAATAAAGTCGTAGATTTGCTATCTAAATTTTGATTAGTATTTTGTTACAGGTTCAAAGATAAGTAATCTGAAACCTATAAAGTTGCGATAGCTGAACATGAATAAGTTAAAGCGTGAATGGAATAAAAAGCCTAATCGAATGAGCGCGCGAATAGAAAAAGAACGCAAACCAAATAAATGCCCTAACTGTAGTGCATCACCCGTAGCAAGCATTTTGTATGGTTACGTCGGCATGGATTCAGTACTCGAGCAAAAAATAGAAGAAGGACGAGTTTCGCTTGGAGGTTGCTGTGAAGGAATGGGCGGCCCTGTTTGGGAGTGTACTCACTGCGGACTCAAAATTTATCAGAAGTTGATTGTTAAGAAGCTATCATAACTAGAAGGTAGTTTAGGATAGAAAATATTAGGACTGTTAATCATTCATAATAGAACCCCCGTCACGGATACTAATTTTCATATTAAGCATACAAATCAATTGGCTCAAAGGCGCTGAAAACTCTTTAATTATTACTCCAAATAATCATGATTATTTGGAGCTTGGCATAGAATCATAGAGTGGCCAGCGATTGAAAACATATGTTAAATTTTCCATCGTAGAATTGCTCGCAATAGGTTCGGAAACCAAAATTTTGGCTCAACCTATAATGGAAATCCCTTTATTTTCTTCAGCTTAGGGAAGTCATATTGGCCTGCCAAAGGTGCTGTTAATCATTGGGTCACTGGTTCGAGTTCAGTCGGAGGAGCCATATATCAAAGCCTTAGCTACCCTTGCGGTGCTGGGGTTTTTTATGGCTATGTCCGATGAGCCTGCTGCAAAGCGACGACTCTAAATTAAATGAGTATGGTTATTGAGAGGTTACCGTCATGAATGAACATGATTTTAGTGGATTATTACAGCAGCTTCCCGAGCTATCTCCCAGCCAGCATCAACGTCTTCATCGATACTTAAAAGCACATGACATCACCGCTTTTGACTTATTGGCGACACAAGCAGCACCTGGGCATTGCCCTTATTGTCACACCGATCACTTCAAGCCTTGGGGTTCAAGTCATGGGCTGCCCCGTTATCGTTGCACAGAATGTTCAAGAACATTTAACGCGCTCACCGGAACACCGTTAGCCAAACTGCATAAGCGCGAGCACTGGGTGGCTTATCTTAATACTCTGATAGAAGGGCTTTCTCTCAGGGCTGCCGCTCAACAATGCGGGATCAACAAAGATACGGCCTTATTATGGCGACATCGCTTTCTTCATATGATCAGTCAGCATCAAGCCACGCATGAACACGGGATTATCGAAGCGGATGAAACGTTCTTTTTAGAATCTTTTAAAGGCCAAAGGCAACTAGACAGGCCGTCTCGAAAACGAGGCGGTGTCGGTAAAACACGCGGTACGGGAGCTGATCAGGTACCCGTACTGATTGTCAGAGACCGCCATAAAGCCACCGCCAACTTTATTCTGACGCGTGTCGATGCTGTTACCATTCGCCAAGCACTTCAACCGCTCATTGATAAAGAGGCAGTGCTTTGTACAGACGGGGCAGCGGTGTATTCTGCCTTTGCTAAAAACACCGGAATAGCACATGAAGTTATCCATACCAAAGGCCCAAGAGCTCGAGGTGTATTTCATGTTCAAAATGTGAATGCCTACGGCAGTCGCCTTAAAACGTGGATGCGTCGCTTTCATGGTGTCGCGACCAAATATTTAGGGCATTATTTAGGATGGCGGTTGCTGCTGGAGCGTTATCAATCAGTGATTACACCTGAATTATGTTTGCTTGAAGCGGTTGGGAGAGTTCCACAACAGCTCTCTTGGACATAGCCCGAAAAAAGCTGCTAAAAATATGCTAGCGCTTTGTTCAAAAGAAATATTTAGCTTCGGTTATCTAATTGTAAGAAGCTCAACATCCTGTGAGCTATCAAGTTTCTGTGTGTTGCTGGAAATACTCGCGTGTACCGTGTTCGATCATGGCCCCTGAAATCCGCTCAATACCGTGCAGATAGGCAGCGGTGCGCAGGTTGATCTGCTTATCGTCTGCGAGTTCGAAGATGTAGCGGGCTTCGCGGTCCATGATCGTCTTCAATCGACCGTTCACCTCGTCTTCATCCCAGTAAAAACCAGCGCGGTTCTGTACCCACTCAAAGTAACTCACTGTCACACCGCCAGCATTCACCATTACATCGGGCAGCACCGGGATGCCGCGCTCGCTGAGTATTGCATCCGCACGCGAATCGACGGGGCCATTGGCAATCTCCAGCAGCTGACGGGCCTGGATTTGAGCTGCGTTTTGTTCGGTGATCTGGTTTTCCAGCGCCGCAAGCACCAGCACGTCCACATCCAGCTCCAGCAGGTCGGCATTTGAAAGGGTGTCATAACGGGCTTCCTCGCAAACCGAGCTATCGCAATACAGTATGGCCTTGAGTTCGCGACGTGTACGCTTGTGCTGCATGATCAGCTCCGGTTCCAGCCCGGCAGCTGAATAGATGCCGCCTTGAGAATCCGAAAGGGCGACGATACGGAATCCGGCTAAATGGGCCAGACGCGCAAAGTGGTAACCAGCGTTACCAAACCCCTGTACCGCGACAGTGGTCTGTCCTGGATCGAGTTGGTTACGGGCCACCCATTGTTGCAACGCATACAAGGCCCCTTGACCCGTGGCGGCCTCACGTCCCAGTGAGCCACCAAGATGGACGGGCTTACCGGTGATAACACCGGGTAATTGCTCACGCATGATCTGAGCATACTCATTGGCCATCCAGCCCATGATAGTGGCATTGGTGTAGACATCGGGCGCTGGAATATCCCGTTTCGGACCAATGACATCGGCGATTGCCCGGATATAACCGCGCGACAGGCGCTCCAGTTCCAGACGCGAAAGTTCCTTTGGGTTGACCACAATACCGCCCTTGGCACCACCGAACGGTAATCCCATTACGGCACATTTGATCGTCATCCAGAAACTCAAAGAGGTGACTTCATCCAGAGTGACCGACGGGTGATAGCGAATACCGCCTTTAGTTGGCCCGCGTGTATCGTCGAACTGTACACGATAACCAGTAAAAACACGCAGATCGCCGTCGTCCATGCGCACCGGAATACTGACGGTAAGTGCCAGCTTGGGTTGTTGCATGCGCAGCAGGATATCATCGGATAAGTTGATGTGTTCCAGGACTTTAGTTAAGTGTGACAGGGCATCGTCAAAAAGTGATTTCATTTGTTGGTCTCCTTCCAAAAAAATACTGGGCCACTACTTCAAATGCCATTCTTCATCGCTTTTTTTAGCAGCAATGAGAAGTCTGCCAGACAGCATTGGCCCGAGGGGTTTTGTGTTTCACAAGCGCACAGTTTTGCTTTGGTTTGTGCTGTAACAAAAGATTTACTGGCACTGTGTCCGGTATGTTCCAGTTCATCCAAGACATGTCGTTCCGTCACATCAAAACAATAACAAATTGTCCGCTCAGTTGAGGTTTGTTTTTGCCCAATAGAGCCCCTGACCTGATCTTGGCGATAAAGGCAACCACAATCACTGAAATACACGGTCTCACAATCAGCGTTAGCGCAAAAATAAAAATGGCTTTCTGGAATAGATCGATTGACAGGACTGATAACATGGTGGAGGAGCGTCTGACGCGTGGTTGCTTTTTGCACTTGACGGCAATCAGGGCACTCAGCTTTACGAGGTGGTCTTTTTGAACTGCAACAATCACTCATGGAAAATCCTTCATATTACGTCTAATAGGTGTATGGGGTAAAATTAAAAACTCCGCAACATCATACGAAGTCAATTGGTTCTGTTTGTTGCTCATGATTTCCATGCCATCTTGGGATTACCATTCGAAGACATTAAACACTCCTTTTTTTCGTTAAGGGTTTGTCGAGTTGCTCCAAGTGACACAACTGTTTGTCTAGTGAGTGCAGGTAGGTCTGCTTTTCTGCAATTTTTGTGCGCAAGAGTCGGACGGCCTCATCACAAGCCTTCCGGTCTTCAGCATTAATTGCTTGTAGTAGTGGTTTGATCTCAAGGATCAAGAGGCCAGCGGCTCGTGCGGCTCGAATTAAACGCAGTCGAGTTAACGCACATTGGTCGTATAGACCATACCCACTCTTAGTTTTCTCGCTACAGTTAAGTAGCCCCTCAGCGACATAATTTCTTACCGTATGAACAGTGGTTTGTGCCGTTTTAGCCAACTGCGAAATACTCAGTGGAAAGGTTAGTAATTGATCGTCAGTCTCTATGAACTTATAGAAGTCGGGGATGACATCAAAGTAACTGGGTTGTCTACGAACTTTAGCTTTGCTGGGTGAAATATTTGTTTTAGTCATTGGTAATTTCCTCATGCCTTGTGCTATCGCGTTTTCATCTAACCATAGCATTTCAGCCTGGTTGACTTTATTGGGTATGATCAATCAAAAGCCCGGTCATACATCACACCCCTACTGTTCAAGGAAGTGTTGCTGGTGTTATATTCCTACTCCTTCTCAGCACTATTCGCTCACATTCGCACTCACTGGTGAAAAGAAACACGCCCTCGCCTTCATCGTATGACGCGATTAAACGGGCGAAATGTCCGGTCCTTCGATACAGAGTCGCCCATCCTCCATCTAGTTGAACAAATTTTCTGCCAATGAAGCTCCCAACTCGTATGCTTCGGAGATTGGTAGAATCTTGGCGTTAGGATGTTGCGCTAACCAATTAGACGCGCAACGATCGGATTGGAAAAAATGCACGTTACAGCAAAAGCTACTGCGAATATCGTTCTTGTTAGAAGAGGTAACAATAGATACAACAGCAGATGGTGGCTCTACTTTTTCTATACCATCCGGCGTGATAACAACCCTAACTGGCTGGTCAGTACCTTTACAAGGTGATTCAATCGTAGCCATTTTCCCCAACAACTTAGGGAACATCAGCGCATCCAAGGCGCACCAGGTATACAGCGTCTGCTCTTCAAGTTTAAAGCTGTGTGGAGTTGGTTTGAGCGTTAACCCCAGACCGACCAAATTTCCCGCATCGTCTAATTCCACATTTGGGAGTTTGGGCAATAACACGGCAATTTTTTCGCGAGGCCGCCCAGTGACTTCTGCAATTTCTTTCGGTGTTACAGGGCGACCATGCGCCAGTTGCGACAGAATCGGTTTAAATAGGTCGGCATACTGCTCTCCTCTTACAGACTCCTCACGGAAGGAACGAGAAAAATCTTGGGTAAGTTGATCCAGTATAGTAGTCATGAAAGCCTCCTTTTATCCAGCGCAGCAGGACAGTTCTTTCACATCCTTGTTGAAAGTTTGTGCACAGAGTTTCAAACCTTCCACCATGGTTAAGTAGGGAAACAGTTGATCGCCCAGGTCGATGACAGTCATGCGATTACGGATCGCTAAGACTGCGCTTTGAATGAGCTCACCGCCTTCGTGAGCCAAAATCTGCGCGCCGATCAAGCGTCCGGTTGCCATTTCAACGACGAGCTTGATAAAGCCGTCAGTTTCAAAGTTGGCCAGCGCTCGCGGCACGTTTTCCATATCCAATACGCGACTGTCGGTGTCAATACCCTGCGCGTTGGCCTGCTTTTCGGTCAGTCCGACTGTGGCCACCTGAGGATCCGTAAAGATCACCGCTGGCATGGTGGATAGATCCAGTTTGGCATCCCCTCCCGTCATATTGACCCCGGCACGACTACCCGCTGCTGCCGCGACATAGACAAATTGCGGCATATTAGAGCAATCACCCGCCGCATAAATACCGGGGACGCTGGTTTCCATGCGCTCATTGACGATGATCTCACCGTTTTTCTCGGTGTTGACACCGACCGTATCCAGATTCAGTTGGGCCGTATTGGCATGACGCCCGGTGCTGATCAACAATTGGTCACAAATCAAGGTGCCTGCGTTGGATTCAAGAGTGAACCGCTGACCGTCGTAGGAAACGCTGGACGCTCGAGTATCGCTGAGAATGAGCATCCCTTCTTTTTCAAAGCATTCAGCCAGTTTTTCACCGAGTAGCGGGTCTTCCCGATAGAGCAAGGTGTGACGTGCCAATACCGTCACTTCACTGCCCAAACGACGGTAAGCCTGGGCAATTTCCAGTGCGACAACAGACGAACCGATCACCATCAGGTGTTGTGGCAGGTTCTTGGCAAACAGCGCTTCGGTGGATGTCCAATAAGGAGTATCCACGAGACCATCAATCGGTGGAATAGTCGGTGTTGAACCGGTGGCAATCAAAATCTTATCAGCGTGAATATCTTGTTCAGAACCATCGGCCTTGCTGACGATTAAGGTATTTGCGTCTTTAAATTGCGCATAACCTTTGACCAAACTCAATGCTGGGTTGGAATCGAGAATATTTTGGTATTTGGCGGCCCGCAATTCTTCTACACGCGCGGTTTGCTGCTCGGCCAACAATGCGCGACTCAGCTCTGGCGTGTGATTTGCCAAACCGGCAAAGGGGTTATGGCGTTGTTGCTGCGCCAATTGCGCCGCCCGGATTAAAATTTTAGAAGGCACACAACCAACATTGACACAGCAGCCGCCAATCACGTCAGCCCCTTCGATGATGGTAACCTTGGCACCGCCTTCCGCTGCCTTGATGGCACAGGCAAACGCCCCAGAACCACTGCCAACAATGGCAACATGCAATGATTCCTTGTTGCCGGTACAACAGGATGATTGTTCGTTATTTTCTTGATTAGTCATTTTATCCTCTTAGAGAGTTCATCATCTTTTCCGTTGCCACCCTTGGGTTCTTCATGTGGCGCAGGTTTCATCGTCACAGCGTTTATTAGCCGGTGAAAAAATATCCCATAGCGACACCACAACCATCAGGGCGAGCGCCAAATAGGTAACATAGCTACTCCAACCGTATTGGAAAAACGGGTAAAGAGATAACAGCAATAACACGGGGCCGAGCATCCCCAATAAACTGCGATGCCATTGCTTGTGGCTGAACCAGCCAAGCCCATTGATCACCAGGGCGACCCAAGCAAACAGCGGCAACAGCGTGTTGTTAAACAGACCTTCCCACTGGCTGAGAAAGCCTAATCCAACGGCGGCCCCAAGGCTGGCAAGGGCCGGAAAACACATAGCGCAGCCCATCGCCGATACGAGCGCACCTAACGATCCGGCTTTATCGCCAATTCGGGTCAAGAGATTGAATAGGTTGGTCATGCTGTTTACCTCATTTGATGGTAGACGGATAGCCTGCATTCTTGGTTGCTTCAGTCAGGGTGTTAACGGTGGTTTTTTCGTCGTCAAACGTCACCACGGCAAGCTTGGTCTCAAAGGTCACTTCGGCTTTACTGACGCCCTCGACGTTTTGTAAGGCTTTCTTCACGGTAAAGGGACACGTCACACAGTTCATGGTGGGTACTACCAGGGTCACGGTTTGCTGTTTGGCAAAGGCGGTCAGGCTTGTCAGTGCAAGTAATGTCAATAAAGCAATTTTTTTCATCATTTTCTCCAAAAGATTAAGGTGTATTTTTTCAATTCGGCGATCAGGCAAACCAGACAATCCAGTAATTACTAGTGACTAAAACCAGTGCCGTAAGCGCGGTTAACCAAAAAACCACCTGCCGACGTTTGCGTACTTGAGGTAGGGCACATACCGTGCCTGACTCACAGTCCTCTATAGGGCGATAGACTTTCAATCCTGCAAAGCCAAATAAGGCTATAACCACGAGGATAAAAATGGGCCTGTACGGCTCTAACAGCGTCAGGTTACCAATCCAGGAACCGCTGACGCCAAGTAGCAATAGGACGAACGGCCCCGCACAACACAGGCCCGCGCCTACGGCGGCAATAATCCCACCAATAATGGGTAGATTGGAATCTTTCTCTGACACGCCTTACTCTCCTATATATTTAAGTGATGGGGAAAGTATAAATGCCGTACCCAGGTACGGAGTCAAGCGATTTTAAGGCTAGCTAAGGTTGCAGGGAATCAATGATAGGACAATGGCTATCATCCTCATTACTTTGACATTGGGCTAAGAGTGCGTTGAGCGCTTTTTCCAGGCGACGCAAATCCACCATTTTATCTTTGACGGCGGCGAGTTTGTGCTCGGCCAATTCCTGAACCTGGCCGCAGGGGCTATCATTCAGATTCAGTAAATTGGCTATCTCATTCAGGGTGAACCCCAACTCCTGGGAGCGCTTAATAAAGCGAATTCGGTTAATCGTATCATTGGGGTAATGACGGTACCCAACCTCCGGTTTTGCTGGCTGCTCTATTAATCCACGACGCTCATAGAAACGTATCGTCTCAACATTGATAGCCAGTGTTTTTGCCACTTTGCTGATAGTTTGTGCCATCGCTACTCCTCAGTGCATCCAGCTGGAATGCTTGTTTATGCCTTCAGCGTCTCGCTGAAAAAAATGAAAGCCGCACCCGCGAAACAGAATGCGACGCCTAGTATATCGTAGCCATTGGGTAGCTGTCTTTCCACAGCAGCCCCCCATAATAGTGACGCAGCAATATACACACCACCATAGGCCGCATAGGCACGACCAGCGTAAGAGGCTTCTACTTGTGCCAAAACCCAGGCGAAGGCCACCAGAGAAATGATTCCTGGAACAAGCCAAAGCGGGCTTTTATCCAGTTTCCACCATGCCCAAAAGGCATAGCAGCCAGCAATTTCAAAAAATGCCGCAAGAAAGAAGTACCCAAACGTCACACCATTAACCACCTAAGTTTTAAAACAGTGTGAACACACATAATGCGGGTAATGTTTCAGGGCTCACCCAAAATTCAGTCCTTACCTTTATGCAAGAAGGTCATTTTTCTAGGCACATTCAACGCATGAGGATGCTTTATACGGAACGTCGAAAATTAGTCGCTCAAGTATTCACTCAAGTCTTAGGCGACAAAGTTTCAATTGAGCACCAACTTGGCGGCATGCATATGATCGTAAAACTTAAAAACCAAAATGCCGATGATGTTGCACTATCGAACAGAATGATGAAATCAGGCCTCTACTCTCAAGCACTATCGGAATGGTCAACACGCCCTGTTCATCCAAGTTTAATTTTAAGTTTTACGAATATTCAGACAAAAGCAGAGTGTTACGAATTAGCCCACCGGTTAAAAGAACTAATGATTTGATATTGGGTCACTGGTTCGAGTCCAGTCGGAGGAGCGACCTATTCCAAAGACTGAAACTTCATATAAGGAAAGAGTTAACATAAAGTTTTTTACGAGATTATAAAGATGGATTATTTTGTGTTAAGTTTAAAACGTTCGTGGTTATTGACTATACTATTTACGACATTCTTCAGAAGAAATATTGAGCTACTTTAGAAATAAGTCAGTTCAGGTGGCAATTTACTATGGGCAAGAAGCAATATTGGAACTCAGAAGCCAAAAACCGGCGTTGGATCAAAGATGGTCGTGGTCAAGGCACAGGATCAAACTATAAACCTTGGTTAACTGTTCGAGATGTGGCTTCCGAAGGCCGTTCACATCGAGTCTTTGGGCACATAAGTCAGCGTACTCACCACCTACTCTCCGATCTCGAACTTGCAACATTTCTTCTGCTTCAATGGCGCTCCACTACCACAGATATTCGAGAACAATTCCCACTAGATCGTGAAGTGACGCGGGAGATAAGTGAACGATTAGGAATCGAACATCCAAATCATCACGGAGTTGACCAATACATGAGCAGTGACTTTGTTGTTGATTCTCGAGAAAAAGATAGGCCGCGATTTACTATTCAGGTCAAAACATCGGAAGCTTATAGTAACCCTAGGACAATAGAAAAACTTGAGATTGAACGCCTTTACTGGCGTGAGAAAGGAGTACCAATTTTTTGGGTCACTGAGAATCAGATATCGCCAATTGTATTTGAGAATATTAACCTTCTTTATAACCATATTGACGATGACACCGATCACGATGATCTCTTAGTTCAATTTGAAATTTTTAGTAAACATATACGAGCGAGTGAAAATCTGAGGGTTAAAGAATTATGTATGAAACTCGACGCTTCATATGATAACTCACCAGGTGAGGCTCTATACCAAGTTAAAAGATTGCTTGCGCAACGCTATTGTCATTTTGACATAACTAAACCGTTTACAGAGTTACGATGTTCCGACATTACAGTTGAAACTTTCGATGCTCTGCAGGAGAGTTGGTGTGTTTCAAGTTAATGAGGTGATCCAGTTAGAAGATAAGCTTTACAGAGTGCTTGTAACGACAAATATCCATGTTGTATGGATTTCTATCGATGACCAAAAAGCCTTTCCAGATATTATTGAGCTTTCACAACTCGAATCCCTCTTATTAGAAGAAAAGGTGATTCGCGTTGATGATCCATTTGGGTATGTAATAAACCTACTGCCTGAGCCAGGCTCCAAAGAATCAATGATTCGAGATAGAAACTATCAAATTATTAAGCCGCTAATCGAAGATGCTAATTTTTATATAAAAAAGATTCGAGCAAAACATGTTGTGAATATTCTCGATGCTGGTGACGTTTCAAGGCCATATGTCTATAAGTTGATTCGTCGTTATTGGCAAAGAGGACAGGTGCCAAATGCCTTGCTTCCTGATTACAAAAACTCAGGAGCGAAAGGTCAGAAACGGATTGCTAATGACAAAAAACTCGGCCGCCCAAGAAAAATCATGGAAGGAACAGGTGCGATAGTAGATGAGCAAACTGAAAAACTATTCCGAATAATTATTGATAAATACATTTTCAAGAAGCAATTCTCTATTGCACGAGCGCACCGTAAATTCAAAGGGCTTTATGACAACATATTCCCTGGTGTACCTGAATCAGAAAAACCAACGAAGCGCCAACTAAGTTACTTCTTAGACCGCGAATATAAGAATGTTGATAAAATAAAGGCGGGTGTATCAGATATCATTTATAAAAAAGATGTCCGCCCTCTGCATAGTACCGCAACTATTCAAGCTTTAGGGCCTGGATCGCGTTATGAGATAGATGCCACGATTGCCGATGTAATATTAGTATCAGACCATGACCGAAATCAGCCTGTCGGGCGACCTACTGTTTATATTGTAATAGATGTTTTTTCGAGACTAATTGTTGGCTGGTACATCGGTTTTGAAAACCCGTCTTATGTTGCGGCAATACAATCGCTTCATTTGGCGTTAAACGACAAGAGCCAATTATTCAAAGATTTAGAGATTGAAACTGATAGTTTTTCTTGGCCTGCTCCTGGTTTGCCAGAAGCAATACTTGCTGATCGAGGAGAGCTTATCGGTCATCAGATTGAAGGTTTAGAATCAAGTTATAGAGTTAGGGTCGAAAATACACCCCCTTATCGAGGAGATGCGAAAGGAATCGTCGAACAAAGGTTTCGGACGCTCCAAGCAGAATTCAAGAAATTTACTCCAGGAGAAGTGGTTGGCCCAACCATAAGAAAGAGAGGCGGTAAAAACTATTGGCTTGACGGCAAATTAACTATCTCGGAGTTTACCGAAATCATAGTTTCATCAATCGTTATGAGGAATTTTGTAGATCCAATGACGAAGTATGACCGAGCGAAGGACATGCCTGCAGATTTACCATCAATACCGATTCATCTTTGGAATTGGGGGCTTCAAAATCGAACTGGTCGCCTACGTAAAGCTAATCCGGAATCGATGCGTATTGCACTGTTGCCGAGAGAGAAAGCCAGTGTATCAGCACAAGGTATATGTCTATTTGGTGTTTACTACTCTGCCTCTGAAATTGTCGAACTTGGCTGGATGCATCGCTCGGACAAATCAAATAGGCCTAAAAAAGTTGAGGTCGCTTTTGATCCAAATTTTGCCGATGAGATTTATTTATTTCATACCGGAGGAAGTCGAGCCCATTGGGTATGCCGCATTACTGATTTATCGAGGGAGTTTAGGGGTGTAACGTTTTGGGAAGTTTGGCGTAAACAGAGACAGATCAAAGTGCAAGGTGCGCAAGATAATCTGCAAGCTGATAAACTTCGCAAGCATCATGAAGATCGTGTTGAAGACATCATTTCGTCGGCAATTAAACAAACACCGAAGACAAGCGCTACAAATGTTGAGCGAATGAAAGGAGTCAGTCATGCACGGTCTGAACAGCTTGCGAAAGAACGGGGTCAGCGTCGACCAAAAAGGTCTGAGCGCGAGCAACTTGCAAAGGTAGTTCATCTAACTCCGCCTGAAGATAGTGATGACTACCCGGATTTTGAAGACGAATTGTTTGATGATGGAGACAATTAATGGAACAGCCTAATCATTTTGTTACAGCGTCTTACCAGTCAACAGGTATAAAACGTTACGATGGTAACCCCTTTATTGAAGCACTCCCTCCCATCTTGTCCGTTGCTCAAGCAGGCAAGAGCATCAAGGGGCAGGTAGGTTTTCATCCCTCTGATCGGCTGGCGGATCCTAAATCCAGAATGCACATGGTCGTTTCGCTGTTGGATGATTATTTTCAGCCTCTCTCGCAACATGTTCAGTTGCAAGAGAAAATCGACATGATGCTTCGCATGGGGTACGTCGGCAGAAACATCAGTGACGGTTCACTAAACAGAAAGCTGCAAGAAGGCTACGAGCTGATCAAGTCTGGAGGGGAAGTCACAGCAAATTTCGCTGTTGAAAAAACCACAGCGAGAAGCATGTCTTTAGTGGGTATCTCAGGAAGTGGCAAAACCAGCTCTTTAGAACGGGTGCTGGAAACTTATCCGCAAGTGATCTACCACGAGCAGCAAAATTTCTTTCAGGTGACTTACTTGAAGATCGAATGCCCGAGTAATGGCGACCTTGAAAGCCTGTGTCTTAACTTCTTTAGTGCTGTTGATAGCGTGCTGGGTTCGGATTACGAACGCCGTTATGCAAAACAACGCCTGTCTGTTCCAAAAATGCTGGCTTTGATGCGGCAAACGGCAAATAATCGCGCGATAGGAATTTTGGTCATCGACGAGATACAGCGATTAAGCCAGGTGCGTTCAGGTGGCAAGGAACAAATGTTAGAATTTTTTGTTGAACTCGTAAATACAGTAGGCATTCCGATCGTGTTAGTGGGTACGCCAAAGGCTCGCCCAATTTTTGAACTAGAATTACAATCTGGGAGACGAAGTGCCGGTCTTGGCTCCATTTATTGGGAGACTATTCCACAATATGTTTCTAAAGGCTACGGAAAGGAGTCAAACCTTAATTGGATTAGGTTGTCAGACAGCCTCTGGAAGTATCAGTGGCTGAAACACGGAGATGACCCTCTCACTGATGAGATTAGAGATTGTTGGTATGACTTATCCCAAGGTGTCCTAGATATTGTTGTAAAGCTGTTTGTATTAGCTCAGCTTCGTGCCATAGCAAATAAGAAAGAACGAATTACTGTGGGCATTCTACAGTCGGTATACCAGCAGGAGCTTAAGCCCGTTCACCCTATGCTGGATGCATTAAGGTCGGGTGATGCCGACAAAATTACAAAGTACTCAGATATGCGTGTCGTAGATCTAGATAAACGGATTATTCAGCTGGGCGCGGAAATCTTGAATGTCGTTCAGAAGCAAGAGGAAAGATTATTTGGTGGTAAGCAGGATGCACTGCGTCTATATAATGTGATTTTGCAGATTGAAGAATCCTTTGATGAGCAGAGTGTTGCCAAACTGGTAGAGCGGGTTTTTAAAGAGCACCCAGACTATAGCCTCCATGAAATGATCCCAGTCTTGGTGAACTGGTACAAATCAAATGAAGCGCCATTAAAGCAAGAAAAGTCTAAAACTAAAGTTAAGGAAAAAGATTGGCTTGATTTAGACGTTACTGATCTAAGGTATCAATATGCTTATTGTAAAGAAGAGGGACTTTCACTGGTTGAACGACTTGATAAAAACGGTGATATGTTCGATTTAGATGGTTGGGCTGCTGGCCACTAATGCTAGGATTTCCCGCTCCTTATTCTGAAGAGCTGCTGTATAGCACAATAGCAAGAGCAGGTGTGCATGATGGTGACACATCGCCTAAGCAACTGTTGGATAAGGTATTTAATAATCGTGGAGTGATTGCCACTGTAGATCTACCAAGTCATGTTGGAAAGTTAGCAAGTCAATACAGCGATTCGCTTGGTTTAGATGCCAGAACCCTTATCTCTCGGCATACATTGTGGCCTATCTATGCCCCGTTTCTCCCTCAAGAGAGAAATAACAAGTTAAGAGAGTGGATGAGCGGTAGCTCACAAGGTGCGGCTCATTTAGCAAGTGGCATCGCGGCTTCAAGAGTTGAGGCAAAGGCCAAGCTCTTTGTCTGCGTTGAGTGTTTGAATGAGCAGAAGTCTAAATACGGTGAGTGCTTTTGGAATCGAACCTGGCAGATCCCCTTACTAAAGGTATGCCCAGCTCACGGACTCTTAAATATTACAAGTATCGAGCTTGACGGAGAGCACCGACATTCTCATATTCCTGTTGAAGCGGCTGAAATACTGGAGCCAGTTAAAGGCGAGGCTGTTGATAGAGCTTTTTCTAATCAAGCTGCTCAATTATTGAAGGTTCAAAATGAAGGAGTCAGTTTTTCTCAATGGACTTCATTCTATAAGCACTTTGCGTCAAAATTGGGGTATTTACACGGTCGAAGGATAGATCATACGAGGATTCACGAAACCGTAATCCAGTTTTGGGGTAAACGTTGGCTTTCAGGTGCAGGTGTTCTTCCATCTGGTACGGAAACATCATGGCTGCGAGGACTATTCAGAAAGCATAGGAAAAGCTTCAGCTTTGCAGAGCATATTGTAGTTATATCAGCTCTTTCGAATGGAGCGATCAGTGTTTGCGATGCTATTGAAAAAGCATCAAGAATGGTGAATTGTAGTAAAAAATGCTCCCATGCAAAATTACAGGAGTCAACTACTGAAATCCAATTGGGCCAAGATCAAATCCACTGGAAACAGCTACTTGAACTGAGTCCTCCAAAGGCAGCCCGCCAGCAAAAACCAGCACTCTATACGAGGCTTTATCGAAACCACTACGACTGGTTGATCTATATCAATAGTGTCAATCATGCCGATAATAAAACGGTTAACAAACGTGTCGACTGGGCACAACGAGACAGACAAATTGCTAGAGATCTGCGCCGCGCTAATGAAAGTCTATCTGACGACTTAAACGCACCACACTTAAGCAGAACATTCCTGATTCACCAGCTTGATCATCGAGCAACAGTCGAAAAAAACCTTCATCGTCTACCTCGTTGCTCAACATTGCTTGCCCTTTATTCCGAAAGCACGGCTGAGTATCAGGCTCGAAGGCTTACCCGTGCCCATTTGTCGATGAAAGAGCTAGGGCAGGAAGTTAAGCGTTGGTCTTTGCTTAGAGAAGCTGGTTTAAGTGATGAGCGAATGACAGATATTGTTGCAGAGCTTTTAAAGGAGATATTAAGTGAGCAAGCGTAACGCAAGGTTTAAAAAGCTGGATGATGATTCCAGAGTACTTGGAATCGGCTCTCTTTTCCGTGGTAAAGACAGAAAATCTTGGGCGATCAACGTTGACTTTAATGGTGGTTCTTCGCAGAGCATGCGGTTCAGCAACATACCAGTACTTGCCAGAAAGCGTGTTTTAAACCCGACCAAAGAGTATGAATTGGCGGGCTTACCCGTGGGTTTTTCGATTGAGAATGCTCAGGAGTGGGAGGTTGCTAAGGCCTCTGATTGCCCCGCGTATCAGGCACATAGTCATGGTAAAGACGACACGCTACTGTGTTTTGTTACACAAGTTGGAAGCACTAGGTTATTTATCCCACAATTAGAAATGGCTCGTGTGCTTTTTTATCATGACCCGTTTTTGGCTCGTCTAAGTCTTCAGCATAATGCTTTGGCTGAAGACTTTGTTGTCGGCAAAAGAGATGACGGAAAGCCCTTGATTGTCGTTCGAGAGGGAGCGGAATACCCCATGTATTACTTTAACCGAGATGACAACAGGCGTTTTCTCAGTTGGGTTCTAGTCGACCGTGAAGCTAGGGCCTCTTTTGAAAGTATTTGTGTCCAGTTAATAAAAGGCCAGTATCAGCACAACAATTATCAGCATTGGAACTTTCAATTTACACCGCCACCTCTTACGGGTGTTGAGCTAGAGGCTAGTGGTTGGGAAGACGGTAGCTCCAATACCTTTTTTGTATGGGAAGTGAGTAAGCTCGATAAATTGCCTTCAGACGTTGAAGGAGAAATAGATTTTTATCATCCAGGCTATGAGCGGCAAGTTGGCGGTAAACCAACCAAGGGTGATGGCAACAAAGGGGAATCGCCGGAGCAATTCGATTTGGATGATGACGAGCTCTCAGACTCTGATAAAGCCACAATAGCGCTTATCTCAGATCGAGTAGCGGTGTCTTTTAAAAACCCACACATAACAAACCGTGTCCCGAGTAAGACAAAGTCCGTTAACAATATCATTGGTGATGGCGAGAAGGAGGTGTTGGACAATGATCTTAGCCCTAATGAAAAAGAAGAGTCCGGTAATCTACCTGGAGGCTCATGGAATAACCTAGATGATCAATCGGACGATGCCCATCTGTATATTGGAAAGTTTCAATCCTTCTTCAAGATGGTCGATTGCGTAGTTGCTAAACATAGCTTTAAGTTAATCAGAAAAGGCGTAGTAAAACTGCCTAAGCTCGGCTATGGGAAGAAGCATTGGTTGTCCGACAGCCAAAACCCTCGTTGTTTGGCTTATGTCGAGCTGGATTTTAGCGATCAGTTCTTTACGCTACTGGAAATAGATACCTCCGATGGAGCAGCGAAACTCTCAACTATGCTACTCAAGTCTACGTCAGGCTGGGTAAGTGATAATGAGAAAAAAATTCTTCAACATATTATGAAGAAATCTCTTGCCTGGCCAACTGACTTCTTTAAAGAGCAGCTAGGCGAAAAGACATATACAGGCATACCTCACCCTAAGTCTAAACATCCTGGCGCCCTTCCCCCTGAGGTTATTGATCCTTGGGCGAAGAGAGTCGTTAATTGGATTAAACGCACTACATAAATCACTAGCGGTATAGGGATATAAGCGTGGACTAGCAGCGTGCCATTTCTCAGCAAATGCTAGAAATCGTAAAATGTTTGGTGTAGACAATGGCGACAAAACTTACCTAAATAAAAAAGGCATCGACGTAGCAATTACTGAAATTTCGTGATGTGTTTAAGCGCCTAAAGTCAGGCAAGCCGGATCTACTTCCTAAGAGCACCCCGCTTAGTCAGAATAATGTTGCTAAAGAAGCTGGCGTAGACTCTTCTGCGCATTCGTAGAATGCGATTTCCTGAGTTGGTTTCAGAGATTCAAGATTGGATCGAGGCCTACAAAGATGAGCAAGCCCAAAAATTTCCTAGGTAAATGATGCTTGCTCAAAGGTCGAGAAACAGTGATCTAAAAGAGAAATACAAGGCTCTGGGGGAGCAGCGCGATAAAGCTCTAGGTCAATTGCTGGGTGCCCAAGCACTCATTCTGGAAATCACACTGGAGAACCAACGGCTCCGTGCCCAACTGCCAGAGAGCAATGTCCGGCACCTTTCAGATCCATCGAGGCGGTAGCCTCCAATGGCGCGATGCCCCGACTTTACTGAAGTTACGTACAATTGCGCATGTAGCGCGTAACCCCTAGTAATTTGGAAATAACCAAGCCATTTTCAGCGACAGGCCTACATAATTCAATTTCATCTCACAAAATGCTACATAAACCTGCAATTAGTAGTATGCTCGGGTGCTATTTCTAAGAACCAAATACTAGAGGTACAGCCATGATCCGCTGCCATCTCGCCCGCATGATGGGCGAACACAAGGTGCGTATTGCCGACGTTGCCAGAGAAACGGGGCTCAGCCGCGCCACGGTGACGTTGCTCTACAAAGAAACGGCCCAGAAAGTGGATCTGGAAGCCATTGAGAAGCTGTGCCTGCTGTTTGAATGCCAAGTAGGCGATCTACTTGAGCTGACCCAATAATAAACAGGATTGCCCGTTAAAAGATAAAGATCATTTAATAAGATATTTAACGGCAACTAGTAAACGACTTATACCAAGAAAAACAACAGGAACTACAGAATGACAAGCAACCAACAACGCGCCGCCCTGCAACGACAGATCTGGGCCATTGCCAACGATGTGCGCGGCTCAGTAGACGGCTGGGATTTTAAACAATATGTCCTAGGCACCCTGTTTTACCGCTTCATCAGTGAAAACTTTGCCCTCTATATTGAAGCCGGTGACGACAGTATTCATTACGCCGCGCTGAGAGATGAGGTGATCACGGCAGACATCAAAGACGATGCTATTAAAACCAAGGGTTACTTCATCTACCCCAGCCAGCTGTTTGCCACTGTGGCTAAAAACGCCAACAACAACGAAAGCCTGAACACCGATTTGGCCGCCATCTTTTCCGCCATTGAAGCCTCGGCCAATGGCTACCCCTCTGAGCCAGACATCAAAGGGCTGTTTGCAGATTTCGATACTACCAGTAACCGACTCGGTAATACCGTTAAAGACAAAAACCTGCGTTTAGCGGCGGTTTTAAAAGGCGTGGCAGGCTTGGATTTTGGCCATGATTTTTATGAAAAGCCTGATGCCGCTCAAATTGACTTGTTCGGCGATGCTTACGAGTACCTCATTTCTAACTATGCGGCCAATGCGGGTAAATCCGGTGGTGAATTTTTTACCCCACAGCACGTTTCCAAGCTGATTGCTCAGCTTGCCATGCACAAACAAACCAGCGTCAATAAAATTTATGACCCGGCTGCCGGCTCTGGCTCGCTGCTGCTGCAAGCCAAAAAACACTTTGATAACCACATTATTGAAGACGGCTTTTGGGGGCAGGAGATTAACCACACCACCTACAACCTTGCCCGTATGAACATGTTTTTGCACAACATCAACTACGACAAGTTCAATATACAGCTGGGCAACACGCTAATAGACCCGCACTTTCTGGATGACAAGCCCTTTGATGCCATCGTCTCTAATCCGCCGTATTCCGTGAAGTGGATAGGCAGTGATGACCCAACCCTGATCAACGATGATCGCTTTGCCCCTGCCGGTGTGCTCGCACCCAAATCCAAAGCCGACTTTGCCTTTGTGCTGCATGCGCTCAGTTACCTCTCCAGCAAAGGCCGCGCAGCGATAGTCTGTTTCCCCGGTATTTTTTACCGTGGCGGTGCCGAACAAAAAATCCGTCAGTATCTGGTGGACAATAACTATGTGGAAACGGTCATTTCACTCGCACCCAACCTGTTTTTTGGCACCACCATCGCGGTGACTATTCTGGTACTTTCCAAACACAAAACCGACACCACCACCCAGTTTATTGATGCCAGCGGTTTGTTTAAAAAAGACACTAATACCAACACGCTTACCGATGATCATATAAAGCAAATCATGGCGGTATTTGATAGCAAGGAGAGTGTTGACCACCTTGCTAAATCCGTACCCCTTGAACAGGTTGCCACTAGCGATTACAACCTGTCGGTGAGCAGCTATGTGGAAGCCAAAGACACCCGCACAGTGACTAATATTGTTGAGCTGAATGCTGATCTAAAAATTACGGTCGCTAAGATTACCCAACTGCGTACCGATATTGATGCGATTGTTGCCGAGATTGAAGGCGAAGAGGCTGAGGTATGAACGGTCTGAGTTATCTAGAAAAGCTGCTGGATGGAGTTGAGATCGAGTGGTTGCCGTTGAGCAAAGTTCTTGTTCGCACCAAAGGGACCAAGATAACCGCAGGTCAGATGAAAGTGCTACATAAAGAAGGAGCCCCGCTTAAGATTTTCGCTGGCGGCAAGACAGTAGCATTAGTTGATTTTGGAGATATACCCGAAAAAGACATTAACAAAGAACCATCAATAATTGTTAAGTCTCGTGGCGTTATAGAATTTGAATACTATGAAAAGCCCTTTTCTCATAAGAATGAGATGTGGTCATACTATTCAAATGACGATGGTATTAGTATTAAGTATGTATATCACTTTCTAAAATTGAATGAGCCGCATTTTCAGAATCTTGGTAGTCGTATGCAAATGCCACAAATTTCAACGCCTGATACTGACAAATTCCAAGTTCCCATCCCTTGCCCAGATAACCCAAAAAAATCGCTAGAAATCCAAGCCGAAATCGTCCGCATACTGGACACCTTCACCGAGCTGACCACCGAGCTGACCACCGAGCTGACCGCCCGCAAAAAACAATACAACTACTACCGCGACCAGTTGTTGAGTTTTGAAGAAGGGGAAGTGGAGTGGAAGGCTTTGGGGAAACTGGCAGGGTATTCTCAAACGCGTATTAGCTATACAGAACTCAATGGTAGTAATTATGTCGGTGTTGAGAGTCTCTTACAAAATAGAGCAGGTAAAACAGACTCCATTCGTACCCCAGAAAGTGGCAATGTTACACAATATAGCGCTAACGACATCTTAATAGGTAATATACGACCTTATTTAAAAAAGATTTGGTATGCCGATCGTACTGGCGGTACTAATGGTGATGTACTTGTTATTCACTCTACTGATCGTGCTCTGAATCCTCGATATTTATATCAGGTCTTAGCTGATGACAAGTTCTTTGAATATAATATGCAGCACGCTAAAGGGGCTAAAATGCCGCGAGGCAACAAGCCGAAAATCATGGAGTACTTGGTTCCCATCCCACTAGCTAGCGATGCAGAAAAATCGCTTGCTGAGCAAGCTCGCATCGTCGCCATCTTGGACAAATTCGACGCTCTAACCAGTTCAATCACCGAAGGCTTACCCCGCGAAATCGAACTGCGCCAACAGCAATATGAGTATTACCGCGACTTGCTGTTGAGCTTCCCTAAGCCTGATGCAGAGGTGGCGGCCTGATATGAGCCAGACGCTAACTGAGATAGCCCAGCAGTTGAACACACCAAAAGTTGTTAAAAAAACTGTAACTATACAAACTAATCAAGTTCCACCTAAAGAGGTTGAAGAAAAAAAGCCCGTTCCAAAAGTACAACTTATCTATGCTTTTAATGGTACGGGTAAAACTCGCTTGTCGCGAGAATTTAAGCAGCTTATTGCCCCCAAGAATGATGACGATGAGGGACGTGATGAAGTAGATCAACCTGAGTTGTCACGCAACAAAATACTCTACTACAACGCCTTTACTGAAGACTTATTCTATTGGGATAACGATTTAGAAAGTGATGCCGAACCCAAGCTGAAAATACAGCCAAATACATTTACCGACTGGATTCTGAAAGAACAAGGGCAAGATCAAAATATCATTGCCAACTTTCAGCGTTATGCAAATGACAAGCTTACCCCTCGCTTTAACGCAGAATACAAAACTACAGACAAAGATGAACAAGAGGTTACGGTAAAAGCATTTTCAGAAGTGACATTTTCCCTTGAGCGTGGTGATGATGAACACTCGGGCAATCTGAAAATCTCTAAAGGTGAAGAAAGTAACTTTATCTGGAGTATCTTTTACACACTGCTGGACCAAGTGATTACTATCCTCAATGTCGCTGAGCCAACAGAACGAGAAGTCAGCCATTTTGACCAGCTAGAATACGTCTTCATAGATGACCCAGTCAGTTCGTTGGATGAGAATCACTTGATTGAATTGGCCATTGATTTGGCGCAGCTAATAAGGTCCAGTCGTTCAGGGCTTAAATTCATTGTGTCCACGCACAACCCATTATTTTACAACGTGCTTTATAATGAGGTTAAAGCCAAGTGTGGGTATATCCTCAAACGCTTTGAAGATGGGACCTTCGAACTTGAAGATAAGAAAGGCGATTCCAATAAAAGCTTCTCTTACCACCTGTATATCAAGCGGCTAATTGAGCAGGCCATCGAGAATAATGAAGTTCAACGCTACCATTTTACGTTGCTTCGTAATCTGTATGAAAAGGCCGCAAACTTTCTAGGCTACCCTCAGTGGTCAGATTTATTGCCCGAGAACAAACAGTCTTATTCAAGATTGGTCATGAATTTTTACAGCCATCGCACCTTATCTAATGAAGAAGTGGCCGAGCCAACGCCGCCGGAGAAACAAACAGTGAAGTTGTTGCTTGAACATTTAAAAAATGAGTATGGCTTTTGGCAGGAGGAAGAAAAGAATGGTTGATTACACTAAGCCCATCGCTGAATCGAACAATTTTATCATTCTCGATAAATACAACAAAGAATGGAAAGTGGCCGAGAGCTACCAGAGCGAAGACTCTTTAGAGCGCGAATTGATTGAGGATTTGGTCAACCAGGGCTATGAATATCTGCCGGGCCTGAATAACCCGCAGGCCATGCTGGCCAATGTGCGTGAGCAATTGCAGGCACTCAATAACGTGGAGTTTCTTGAGGGCGAATGGCGGCGTTTTGTGGAAACGTATCTGGATAAGCCCAGTGACACTATTCTGGATAAAACCCGCAAGATTCACGATGACTATATTCACGACTTTGTGTTTGACGATGGCCGTATTAAAAATATTTATCTGCTGAATAAAAGCAACATCACCCGCAACAAGGTGCAGGTGATCAAGCAGTTTGAACAAACCGGTAGCCATGCTAATCGTTACGATGTGACTATTCTGGTGAACGGCTTACCGCTGGTACAGATCGAGCTGAAAAAGCGTGGCGTGGCGATACGTGAAGCCTTTAATCAGGTGCATCGTTACAGCAAAGAGAGCTTTAACAGCGAGGATTCGCTGTATAAGTACTTGCAGTTGTTTGTTATCTCGAACGGCACTGATAGCCGCTATTTTGCCAACACCACCCAGCGCAACAAAAACAGTTTTGATTTCACCATGAACTGGGCGAAGGCAGATAACAGCCTGATTAAAGACCTGAAAGACTTTACCGCGACTTTCTTTCAGAAGAACACCCTGCTCAATGTGTTGCTGCATTACTCGGTGTTTGATGTGAGTGACACATTACTGGTGATGCGCCCCTACCAGATTGCTGCCACCGAGCGTATTTTGTGGAAGGTGAAAAGCTCTTATGAGGCAAAAACCTGGAGTAAGCCAGAAAGCGGCGGTTTTATTTGGCATACCACCGGCTCCGGTAAAACCTTAACCAGCTTTAAAGCGGCTCGCTTGGCCACTGAGCTTGAGTTTATCGACAAAGTGTTTTTTGTGGTGGACCGAAAAGATTTAGATTTTCAAACCATGAAAGAATACCAGCGCTTTTCGCCCGATAGCGTGAACGGCTCTGACAGTACCGCAGGCTTAAAGCGTAATCTGGATAAAGATGATAATAAGATCATCGTTACCACCATCCAGAAGCTCAATAACCTGATGAAAACTGAAGGTGATCTGCCTGTTTATAATCAGCAAGTCGTCTTTATTTTTGATGAATGCCACCGTAGCCAGTTTGGTGAAGCGCAGAAAAACTTGAACAAGAAATTTAAACGCTTCTATCAGTTTGGCTTTACTGGCACGCCCATCTTCCCGCAAAACGCTTTAGGTGCGGAAACCACCGCCAGTGTATTTGGTCGGGAGTTGCATTCTTATGTGATTACCGACGCGATACGCGATGAGAAAGTGCTCAAATTCAAGGTGGACTACAACGATGTGCGCCACAAATTTAAGGCCATTGAAACTGAACAGGATGAGAAGAAACTATCTGCTGCTGAAAACAAAGAGGCGTTGTTGCACCCCGAGCGTATTCGCGAAGTTTCTCAGTACATTCTGAACAACTACCGCCAGAAGACTCACCGATTGCTGGCGAACGCCAAGGGCTTTAATGCCATGTTCGCCGTGAGCAGTGTGGATGCCGCTAAGCTCTATTATGAGTCGCTGAATAAGTTGCAGACTGATCCTTCAAATAAAAGCAGCGAAAAGCCCCTGAAAATCGCCACCATATTCTCCTTTGCTGCCAATGAAGAGCAGGATGCGGTGGGTGATATTCTGGATGAAAGCTTTGATGTCTCGGCCATGAATAGCAGCGCCAAAGAGTTTTTAAACGCGGCGATAGGCGACTATAACGCCTTCTTTAAAACCAATTTTAGTGTCGATAGCAACGGCTTTCAGAATTACTACCGCGACTTGGCGAAGCGGGTGAAAACTAAGGAAATCGACTTGCTGATAGTGGTGGGAATGTTTCTCACCGGCTTTGATGCCCCTACGCTCAATACACTGTTTGTGGACAAAAACCTGCGTTACCACGGTTTGATGCAAGCCTTTTCGCGCACCAACCGCATTTATGACGCCACCAAAACCTTCGGTAATATTGTCACATTCCGAGATCTGGAAATGGCAACCGTGGATGCTATCACCCTGTTTGGCGATAAAAATACCAAGAACGTGGTGCTAGAAAAGAGCTATAAGGAATACATGGAAGGCTTTAAGGATGTAGTGACCGGTGAAGCAAGACGCGGTTTTATGGATGTGGTGAGCGAACTGGAGCAGCGCTTTCCTGATCCGACCGCCATTGAAAAAGAGTCCGATAAAAAAGACTTTGCCAAACTCTTTGGTGAATACCTGCGCGTAGAGAACGTGCTGCAAAACTATGATGAGTTTGCCAGCATGAAAGCCATGCAAAGCCTTGACATGAAAGACCCCGAAGCGGTTGAAGCGTTTAAAGCAGAACATTATTTGGATGATGAAAAACTGGCAGAGTTGCAGACGATTCGCTTGCCTGCCGAGCGCAAGGTTCAGGATTACCGTTCTACCTACAACGACATTCGTGACTGGCAGCGTCGCCAAAAATCGGCAGAGGAAAAAGAGAAATCCACCATCGACTGGGATGACGTGGTGTTCGAGATAGATTTGCTGAAATCCCAGGAGATCAACCTCGATTATATTCTGGAACTAATTTTCGAGCATAACAAGAAAACCAAAAGCAAAGCCGATTTGGTTGATGAGGTGCGCCGAGTGATCCGCGCCAGCCTTGGCAACCGCGCCAAAGAAAGTTTAGTCGTAGATTTCATTAATCAAACCGACCTGGATCAGATTGGCGAAAAGTCCAGCGTGATTGAAGCCTTCTTTTCCTTCGCCCAAGTTGAGCAGCAAAGAGAAGCAGAGGAACTGATCAACGAAGAAAGCCTGAATGCTGAAGAAGCCCGACGCTATATCACCACCTCACTCAAGCGGGAGTACGCCAGCGACGCAGGAACAGAGCTTAACGCCATTCTGCCTAAAATGAGTCCGTTAAATCCCCAATACCTGACCAAGAAACAGAGCGTTTTCCAAAAGATCGCTGCGTTTGTTGAGAAGTTTAAAGGTGTGGGCGGGAAAGTTTAATAAATGGACAAAGCAACCCTTATCATCGGGTTACACCACATTGATTATTGTGATTATTGTGATTATGTGATGACAAAAATATAAAAATGTCACCGTATAGAATGATAATCTATGGACAACTTGGGAGCCAGTATAGTCAAACGAATATAATTGTCTTACTTGATGAGTTGTAGTGATTAGCCCGTTCCGTAGGCTTAAGCTCTAAGTAGCTTGGTTGGCTCTTAAACTCATCTTCATATTTCAGAAACTCCCTAATAGCCTGTCTATCTTCTCGGCTAGAGAACATATAGGTGCATAGCTTCAAGGGCATCCGTATCTCATCCCAGCAAAATTGCCCAAGCAGTGGCAGAGTGCAGTTTGCTTCCTGTAGCCCAGCAGGCAGGCTTTCATTTCACGATAACTGGATAAATCCTTTCTGTATGTCTCCAAAACTCTTGGCATGTGTTTTAACTTCAGCCCTAAATATCCTGCCTATCCACAATCTACTGATCATTCCACCTCCTATAATAGCCACCGAAGGCCATACATAATTTTCAATAATTTATTTTATAAAGGTGTCTTTCATATATAGCTCCAATTTTTTGCTATATATTAACCCTATAAATTAAATAAAACCTAACAAGGCACTCCACCTGACCGTGCAAACAGCGCACGGCTGGTGAGCTATGTCGTTAGATTTTTCAAGAAGAGAGACTGATGAGGATTGAGGAAGAATATGTAAAAACAGGCTATTTTTGGTTGCCTGAACAGCAAGAAAATAAGATTCCAGGAATATTAACCATTAAAGATGGAGGAAATATTGAACTGGAAGTTGTTGGGCTGTTCGATGAAAGCATCAAGGCACTTAATGGTGAGGATGATTTGAGCAGAATCATTGGCCATGTTGAAAAAGATGGCTTGGTAACATTAGATAATTGTTTCTACACAAAAAAGAATATTTCATTTGGCGGTATCTCTAAGTCTAAAGTTTGTGTAAATAGAGTTTTAAGTGGTGTCGCATATGATAAAGATGAAGAAATAACCTTCAACTCACTTTCCTTTTCGGTTGATTGTATGGATGAGTGGGTTGGAATTAGCGGCATTAATGTACAAAATGATTGGGATAACAGAACAGCAACAATCAGTTATAAGCCACCAGAGAATTTAGCTTATTCTTTAGATAACGGAATGCAGTTAGAGATATGCTTTGCCTATACCCTTCCCGGGTTTCCAAATACAACTGAGGCAAAAATTACTCAGAGAGCATATTTCAAACTAAGCTCTAAGGATTTAAGATCTTTGCAAGATTTTACCGAAATAGCTTACAAGCTTACTAGCTTCATGTGCTTCGCAGTAGATGCAACTGTCACCTTGAAGAACTTGATTGCAACATCAATGGAAATACAAAGGGAGGTTGCTGAAGGAAAGCCCTCTCCTGTAGCAATTAAAATTTATTACCCAAGCATTCCTTATACTGAAAAAGTATCCCAAAAAAGCTGGCATCAAATGCTTTTCAATTATGGTGCAATAAAAACCAATGCACAGAGTATTATTAATAAATGGTTAAACGCTTACGAAACATTATCGCCTTCCTTGAACTTGTACTTTTCAACTAAAATAGGTGCTCAAAAATATATTGATGGAAAATTTCTTGCGTTAGCACAAGGATTAGAGACATACCACAGAAGAACTAGCGATGAGAAACTAATGGATGAAGAAGCATTTAAGTCACTGGTTGATACTGTTAAAGAGAATTGTCCAGAAGAAAATATTGACTGGCTAGAAGGCCGTCTAATGCATGGTAATGAAATTAATTTGGGTAAGCGCCTAAAAAAAATTATCGAACCATTCAAAGAGCACTTAGGTACTAGTAAAGAAAGAAGCAAGTTGTTGAGGAAAATCATTGATACACGAAATTACCTCACACATTACAGTGAAGAGCTAAAGTCGAAATCAACAGAAGGAAATGAACTTTGGTTGTTGTGCCAAAAAATGGAAGTTATTTTTCAACTGCATTTCTTGAAAGTGATCGGCTTTAGCGAAGATGAAATTAAAAATGTAATTGAAAACTGCTATCCGCTTAAAAGTAAGGTTAATGGAGCTTAGCATATGAATCTGTAAGCAGACATCGATAATTGACCCACTTTAGCGTCAGTGAATGCCCCTATTACAGGCTTTATGGTTGCCTACCCGGATCAAATTTGCATGCTTATTAACAGTTGTTAACAACTTTATTGTGATGCTTTGCTTTTTTAAAAATCGCAAAACGCTGAAAAGTTAACAACTTTATTTATTTTTACAAAATAACCACCATAATAAAATCAATAGGTTAGGAGGTCATTTGTTAACAACTTTATTGTCCACCAACAGTTAGAAAAAATAAAATTGATCAGCGTCAATTTTTTGAGAAAAATTTCTAACAGCTGCTCGTTCAAGCCTGTATGCTTTTTACAACACCAACATATAAAGGTGTAGTAAAAATTAAACAGGGGGAGTTTCATGAAGAAATCGATTATAAAATCGAGTGCAGGTGTTGCGCTAAGCTCGGCGTTATTATTGTCTCAAATAGGCACAGCACACGCTTTTAGTTTTCATAAAGGTGAGTTAAGAGGTTCTTTTGATACGGATGTAACGTATGGTATTTCAATGCGTACAGAAGATGCCGATAGTGATAATTTCGGCGCGTATGGTAATAGAATTTTTAAAGATGCTGGCGATGTGTTCAGTAATTCTATCCGTGGATCTAGTACATTAAGCTTAGAGTATGGCGATTATGGCATGCTGGCGCGAGGTAATTATTTTTATGACTATGCGTATGATAATGAAGATTTAGCTGACCAAGCGCATGATAAATTAGCGCGTGATTTGTCACTAACTGACTTAATGTTTTATGGCTATTTTGGTGATAATGATCAAGTTAACATAAGGGTTGGTAAGCAGGTTATTAGCTGGGGTGAGAATACCTTTATTCAAGGCTCAATTAATGATATTAATACTGTTGACGTAAACAAACTAAGACAGCCTGGGCTTGCACTTAAGGATGCATTTATTGGTACAAATGCTGCTTATGTTTCATGGAATATTGATGACGAGTGGTCTATTGAATCTTTCTACCTTTTTGAATTTGACCAAATTCAATTAGATCCAGCAGGCTCATACTTTACTACCCTCGATGCAGTAGGTGCAGGCGGTGGTTTTGATACGGCAGGTGATGGTGTTGTCGGCGGTGTGGCCACAGGTGCAGCTAACCTACCTTTTGGTGCGCCTTCTGGAGCCTGTATTTCGCCTGATCAATTAGATGATTGCGGTCTAGTAGGTGGTTCTTTAGTAAGAGTGGGTGATAAGTTTGCTGAAGGTGGTCAATATGGTTTGGCAATTCGTAAATTCTTTCCAGAAGTATTTGGTGGAACAGAGCTCGCGTTGTATTACCAAAGTCTTCATGACAATACACCGATGATCTCAACATTTTACGGAACCGGTCAATTCTTTTTAGAATACGTAGAGAATATTGAGCGTATTGGTATGTCATTTAATACCAATATTTCTGGCTGGGCGATAGGCGGTGAGTACCACGTAAGAAAAGATGCGCCGATACAAATGACTGGTGGGGTGCTATCAGGATTAGGAGCAGCAGGCCCATTTCCAGCAGGCTTAGGACTATGTGGTACTTGTGCGGTAGGTGACGAGGTAACTGGATATGACTTCGTTGATAGGCATCAAATGCAAATGACCTTCCAACGTATTTGGGGTGTTGGCTTTATGGATGCAGATGCTAATAGCACCTTACTAGAAGTTGCGTATGGCTGGGTTGATGATTTGCCAACCAAAAATGAGCCGATTGTTGGTGGTGCCTTTAGATCAGTGTTTAATCCTCAAGTGACTGAGAGCTTTTGGGGCTTCCAAATTAAGCAAAGTCTTACTTATGAAGCAGCATTGTTTAATGTCGCATCCGTTTCTCCTTTTATCGCATTTAAATACGATGTTGAAGGTGTTTCCAATGAAATTGTTCCTCTATTTGTTGATGACCGAAAAGCGTTAACAATTGGTGCTAACTTTGGATACGGCGGGGGAACATGGACGGGTGGTGTTAGTTGGACTATGTTCGATGGCGGAAATGGCATGCTAAATCAAGCGGGTAGTCGCTTAAACGGCCGTACGGATCGTGATTTCATACAAGCAAATATTAGTTACTCATTCTAAATATTGTTAATTAAAATAATTTAAGAGAGTTAAAGGAGATAGGATGAAATTTTTAACATTAAGAACTAAAAAAACCATAGGCATTGTGCTGTCAGCGGCATTATTGCCCGGTATAGCTATGGCAAAGTTAACTGCCGAAGAAGAAGCTAAATTGGGCATTAATGATACTGAGTTAACCCCAATGGGAGCGGTGCGAGCAGGTAATGCTGAAGGGACAATTCCTGCATGGAATAGTGAACCGATGCCGATACCTGCTGGAGGAACGGCTGATAGTTTAGCGGATCCATTCGCTGACGAAAAACCATTATTTACCATTACCGCTCAAAACTACACAGAGCACATGGACAAATTAACAGCGGGCCAAATTGGTTTATTTAAGCAATATCCTGACAGCTATAAAATGCATGTATACCCCTCTCACCGTACAGGTGCGTACGATAAATGGGTCTACGATGCAACCATGGCACAAGCAAAAAATGTTGAAATGTGTGATGAGTATGCAACGGAATCAAAAGTTTGCTTAAAGAATGATATAGCAGGTGGCGGTATCCCGTTTCCGATTCCTAAATCAGGTGCAGAAGCAGCATATAACCACTTTTTTTCTTTCAAAGGGCTTGCAAATGACCGAATGATTAATGGTGCTTTAATCGATTCAAATGGAAACCGTACCGACGTGATTATTCGGCAGCGGACGATTTCTCCTTATTGGTTTTCAGCAGACTCAGAAATCAGAAGTGTTAAATGGTACAACCGTGATGGCATCGCTATGTTGTGTGACTCTTGGCAGGTTGAAAAACCACCGCGTTCATCAGGCTTAGTATTTGGTGGCTGTAACTATGTAAATGATTTTGATTTTCAAACTTATTTATATGTTCCAGGACAACGCCGTGTTCGTAAGGCACCGGAAATTGGTTTCCATGATAGTCCATCATTTGCCTCAGATGGTCAAAGAACAGTTGCCAGTCGTTGGATGCACTATTTTGGTGGTAAACATACCCGCTTTGATTATGCTAAACCTGTTAGAAAGGAAATATATGTTGCATACAACAATTACAAACTAGGTAATAAAGACTTGCCTTTTGATGAAATTTTTGGAGAAGAGCATATCAACCCAGAAGTTGTTCGATATGAGTTGCACCGTGTATGGGTTCTTGACTCGACATTAAAAGAAGGGCAGCGTCATCTTTATAAACGTCATACCGCTTATTTTGATGAAGATACTTGGTTAGGTGTCGCATTTGAGGCATATGATGCGAAAGATCGTTTATGGCGTGTAGGTGAGCAATATAATGCCTTCATTCCTGGACCAAATGTCGCAGGTCCGTTAGGCGATATGCAAGTGGACTTGATTAATGGCCGCTACACAACCTTCCCATACTGGCAGTACCAAGCAGGTAAAGAAATGGGCTTTGGTGGTCAGAAAGTGGTATCAAAAGAAGAAGATATTGGCTTCAACATTGACATTTTTACACCGCAAGGCTTAAGAAAGTTTGGCCGGAGATAAGAAGCGCAGCGTTGTTTTAAATGATTAGATTAGGACCGAGGCTAGACAGTTTAGCTTCGGTCTTTTTTTGAATTTTATAGGTAATAATTATGATGTTAAGAATTATTTTATGTCTAATGCTGTTGATGAGTGGTTCTGCGTTGGCGGAAACGCTTGCTAGACCAGCATTGGAGATGCCATTATCAACGAAAGCAATTTTCCTTGATTTAGATGTTAATGAAGATAAAGTTTTTGCCGTCGGAGAAAGAGGAATTATTTTAAGTTCGACTGATAGCGGAAAATCTTGGAAACAAATTAAGTCGCCAGTAGATGTCACGTTAACGGGGATATCATTTTCCTCAAAAACAACTGGTTGGATTGTTGGCCATGAATCGACTATTTTGCAAACAACAGATGGCGGAGAAACTTGGGTTATAAAGCGTTATAAACCGGAAGAAGAACGGTTTTATATGTCGGTAAACTTTGTCAGTCCTCAGCAGGGTTATGTATTAGGCACAGATGGAGAGCTATGGATAACCGAAGATGCGGGAGAAACGTGGAAATTGACGTTATTATCCGTAGAAGAATGGTATCAAAATCATCTCTTTGCCATCGAACAAATTACGGATACATCGCTGGTTGTTTCTGAACGTGGTGGAATTTTTTATTCAAAAGATAAATTTTCGAATTGGCAAGTTGTGCCTTCTCCTTATGAAGGCTCGTTTTTTGGTGTTAATAAATTAGCAAAGGATTTTGTGGTTTTTGGCATGAGTGGCAACTTATATTTGCTTGATTCTGAGACTTTAGAATGGAAAAAAATTAATAGTAAAACAGATCAGTTTTTATTGGGCTCAGCGATAACAGATGATGCTAAAAATCTTTTAGTCGTTGGACGTGGTGGGATTATTTTGGTGATTAATGACCAAGGTGAATTGGTGAATACAGTAGAAAGTAAGAGCCGGGCCGACTACACCGCGCTAACTATTCACGGTGAGAATGTTTATTTATCATCAATGTCGGGCGGTATTGAAAAAATGTCAATCAGTGAATTAACAAAATCAGACAGGGGTGGTAAATAATGAGTATTAAACATGAATCAACCTTAGTGCATAATATTTCTGATTTTATGGCAGATGCTTTATTGAAGCATCGTTTATTATTCTTAACTCTTGGTCTATTGGTAACAGTATTTTTATCCTATCAAGGGTTCAATCAACAGTTGTCTCCAGGGTTTGATAAGGCTATCCCCTTGTCACACCCGTACATGAAAACCTTCACAAATTACCGTGATGAATTTGGTGGCGCAAACCGTATTACCATTTTTGTAGAGAATAAAGATGGTGAGATGTTTACGCCCGAGTTTTTTACCGTGTTGGAAGGCATCACGTCTGAAGTCTTAGTGATGGATGGTATTGACGCGCGGACCGTAACCTCATTGTTTACTCCAAACGTTAACTATGTCGCCGTTAGTGAAGAAGGGTTTACGGGCTCAAGAATCGTAGCCGCCGACTTTATTGCAACACCTGAACGTATTGAAGAGGTTAAAAGTAATCTTTTTAAGTCTTCTGAAATAGGTAAAACAGTTGCGAAGGATCTATCGGGCGCTTTGGTGATTGCCGATTTGGTCGAAGTTGATCCGATTACAAAGGAAAAAATTGACTATGAGTTGTTTGCTGAAAAATTAGACAAAATCAGAGCGACTTATGAAACAGAAGAAACCGCTATTCATATTATTGGTTTTGCGCCATTCATAGGCGATGTGATTGATGGTGCAGAAGGCGTAATTAGCTTTTTTGTTATTACATTAATCATTACCTTTATTTTGCTACACTTTTTTGCAGGCTCAATGAAACTGGCGCTGGCAGTGATTGCGACAGCATTGATTTCTGTCAGTTGGCAGCTGGGGCTGGTCAAAATATTAGGTTACGGTGTTGACCCTATGTCAATACTGGTTCCGTTTTTAATTCTAGCTATCGGCGTTAGCCATGCAATTCAAATGACCAATGTTTGGCGGATTGGCGTTGTTAATGGCGAAGATTCGGTCGGTGCGGCACGTCATGCTTTTTATAAGTTATTTATACCGGGTGCTACAGCACTAGTTTCAGATGCAGTAGGTTTTGGCGTTATTGTCTTGATTGATATTCCTATCATTAGAGAGCTTGGAATAATCGCTAGTATTGGGGTAGCGGTGATGCTGTTAACCAATAAAATCATGCTGCCTATTTTATTGTCGTATATTAAATTGACTGATAAGGAATTAAAAAGGGCTGAAGGAAGTATTAAAGGCGCTGACCATTCTTTTTGGGCAATGCTCTCAAAGTTAACAGATAGACGGTATGCAACAATTGTATTGGTGTTTGCATTTGGTTTGAGTATTTACACTTTATCAGTTCAAGATCAACTGATTGTCGGTGACGTTGAAGCAGGTGCACCTGAGTTCTGGCCAGATTCTCAATATAACTTAGATGCTAATGCGATACAGGAAAACTTTTCTGTCGGCTTGGATGAATTGGTGATCTTAGCAAAAGCCGATCAAAAAGGTTCGTGTGTTAATTTCAGTATTATGCAAACGATCGATGACTTTGTTTGGCAGATGCAAAATGTTGAAGGCGTGCAGTCTGTTAAGGCACTGTCTCAAGTGATTCGTGAGCGTAATATTGGTAATTACGAAGCGAACCCTAAGTTTTTGGGTATCCCACGGAATGAGAAAATGATATCGGCTAATATCTACAGAGTAGAGATGTCTCAGGCATTATTTTCAAATGATTGTACGATTATGCCGGTAACAATTTATCTTACAGACCATCGAGCGCAAACATTAGACCGTGTAATGGATGCAGTCAAAAATTTCAGAGAGCTCAATACAAATGAGCATGTCGACTTTGTACCTGCGATGGGTAATGCAGGCATCATGGCGGCAACAAATGAAATTGTGGCTAAAGCGCAAGCTCGAATAGAACTTATTTTGTTTGCGGCAGTAGGTATTTTCTGCTTTGTAACATTTATGTCTATCAGGGCAACAATATGTATTGTTGTACCCTTAGCTCTAGTTGCTTATTTAGCAAACGTTGTCATGGTTTATTTAGGGATAGGGTTGAAAGTATCTACCTTGCCTGTATTAGCAATGGGTGTTGGCGTAGGGGTTGATTACGGCATCTATTTGTTCGCACGGATGAGGGCTCACATGACAATGGGAGAGTCGTTACAGAAATCGTATTATGAATCGTTAAAAGAGGTGGGAACGGGAGTCGTCTTTACATCAGTGACGATGACGATTGGTGTGGCAACTTGGTACTTCTCAGATCTTAAGTTTCAGGCAGATATGGGTATCTTGTTAGCGTATATGTTCTTCGTGAATATGTTGGGCGCTATTATTCTTATTCCGGCGCTGGCAAGTTTCATTTATCCGCTTAAAGACAGAGAAGGAACGGTGCAAGAAAGTAACTAAAAATGCTAGCGGCAGAAGGTTCTAAAGCCTTATTCTTCAATAGCTTAATAAAGGAGTATTCTTATGAGAAGTATGCTTGATCGTTTAAAGTGGCCTGCAGATGCAGGTTGTACGGCGGTGCCTTATTGGGTGTTTAATAATCAAGAAGTTTACGACCTTGAGCAGGAGAAAATTTATAATGGTCCAACGTGGAACTTTTTAGCCGCTGATGCAGAACTGCCAGGAAAAGGTAGCTTCAAATCAACCTATATTGGTGATACCCCTGTTGTCGTTACCCGTGGGCAAGATGATGAAATCTATGCTTGGGTTAACCGTTGTGCTCACC
>OJEN01000034.1_pt1 | contig 64091 bp, 69 predicted proteins | sample 1593351 | NCBI WGS metagenome assembly OJEN01 (sample SAMN05416777, study PRJEB24817) | seawater metagenome | isolation source: Sea water | place: Canada:Atlantic | collected 2013-11 | reverse complement strand
AACGGCATTAGATAAGCTCCTTTCGGTTTGGTCGCTGGCTGGGGCTTTTTCTTTGTCTGTTGTTAATCCGTTCTCGTTCTTTTGTATTGATCCAATGTTTGTAAACGCGCCCGGCCTTAGTCATATTTGCCCCCTTTAGAAATGGGTCTAACTTCATATAACGGGCATAACGGGGAGGTGCATTTTTCAACCTGTAAGCGCCAACTTCCTTCTTGGTATGGGTCGTATATACACTCGCAACATTTCGCGTTTATTTTACCCCTTAAACCGGGCTTCTTGACTTCTCTATTAATAACATTGAGTCTTGTTATTGATGACATGCCTTACCCCTCCAATTTGTTAAAGGAGTGCAGATCTAGGTACTTGCCTAAGTCCGAACGGCTGTATAAAACTTTTTTACCTAGTTTGCGGTAAGGAACATTGTTCTCACCAGTTGAGCGCCACTTAGCTAATGTTTTAACCGTTGAGCGTAAAAAAGAAGCGGCTTCTTCTGGCCCCATTAAGTCTTGGGTATTTTGTTTACTGTCCATAAAAGTAATTCCTATAAGCCTGTGCCATGTGACAGGGTTAATGGTTACTTTAGGGAATATTTTCGAGGTTTTGTACGTGAGTTAAAAGGCTTATTTTAGGCAGTTAGTGACCGTCTATTAAAAGGTAACTTAAAGTGCTTTATGGACGGTTTAGGTGAAGCTCCTTAGATTCTGCTTTCCATTTTTGAATTAATCTCTCAACACTTCTTTGTCCAATATAGCTTTCTATTCCTTCAAGGTTTAACAAGTGAGTTATAGCGGTTGCCTTGCTTGCACGGCCAAAAGAAGTTTTTTGTTTAAAACCCATATACAAATTAAACACCAGAAGGCGTTCTCTTGAGGCAGCATCATTCCGTTTAATGGGTTTTGCTTTCAAGTTACAACGATAAATAGACATATCTATATTACGGTTAAACATCTTAAGTTTTTTATCAGTCAGTGTGCTGAAAGCGGTTTTGGCCCTTTGTGAATGCTCGACCTCAAGCCTTAACGGGCTGTCAAAGTGTTTACTTAACTCATCTACGATATTTTTAGCTTTGAGTAATAAAAGTTTTTCATTTTTTTGATATTGAATAATATCTTCAATTGAGCCTCCATAGAAATAAACTAAAAGAGCTTCAATCATTGGTCTTGCCAGTTCTTCAACGCTGTATTGACGAGTCCTAAAATATCGCCTATACCCTTGGTTATCTACACCCTCTCTCCATGTTATTTTCTCAATAACTTCTTTTATGTCACGCTCCAACGTTACATCAGGGTTAACGAATTTTACCCTTCGACTCAAAGAACGCATTGCTAAAATATAAGAATGTTGTTTATTTAGCCATAGATAAACAGGGGATTTACTTAGCGTATTGAAAGCCTTATTCCTTCGGGCGTTTATTTCTGATATGGCGTCAGAGACATCAGGATATAAAGCGGGTAAGTAGAGTAATTTATCTTCTAATTCTTCAATATAGAGGTCATCAATTAATGAAAGGTACTCTTTAAACTGTTCTTTGGTCGGCACTGCCATGCGCTAATTCCTTCGCATCGTTCAAATAAGAACCAAGTCAAGCTGGTGAACGTGTCCAGTTTTTCGCCCCGTCAGGCTAGGCTTGGTTTGGTTGGTTAACCGTGTAATTTAATCACATTATCTTTTTTGGTAACCCTGGCCTGAATATAACTTGCAATCTTGTTAATGGCAGCGCGTAAAGTTTCTTCTTCTGTATTGATGTAGCCGCCTGTTACATCGTTGCTAATGGTGTGATTCATTAGCCGCTTAATCATGGTTAAGGGTAGGTTTACGGCTTCGGCTATTGTTGCAAAGGTTCGTCTACAATCGTGGGAGCTAAACTCTATACCTGTGCTTTTTGTAATCTCTAACATGGGTTTTATTGGCACGCTCATAGGCCTGTCTAATTTCTTGCCGTTTCTTCGCTGTAGGCTTGCAAACACCCATTTGTTGCCGCCTGTGAGCTTATTGAGCCGTGTTATGTAAGGGATTAATGGGGTAGGTATGGATAGCTTGTGGTTAGTCCTGTTTTTGGTGTCGTAAAGTGTGATGCTTTTTTCTTTTAAATTTACGTGTGACCATTCAAGCGTTAAGGCTTCGCTACTTCTAAAGCCCATGTATAAGATCATAAACAAGTATGTTTTCGCTTTCTCATTGGTTAGCGCGTCTACAGCTTCATGCCATGCTTTTAACTTGTCGCTAGGAATTACGCGGTCTTTCCGGTTGTTTTTATGCCATAAACGAGCTTTTTTTATGATGTCTGTTGGGTTGTTGTCGATCATTTTTGTGGCTTTGGCATAGTTAAGGGTTAGCCGTAAAACTCGCATAGTCGTATTAGCGGTGGTTTTGCCTGATTGGGATATTTTCTTATGCCTATTTAAAACCATGCTTTCACTGATGGCACTAACTGGTTTTTCCTGCCAATCACTAAAGGCGTGTTTTAGTTTATTGCGGTAATCTTTAACGGTAAGTGGCTTTAAGTCTCTATCTTCTAGGTAGAGTTCCAGCACATCACTTAGTTTAGTTTGTGCGGCCTTGTTCTTTCGTTTGGCGGCTATTGGGTCGATACCTGTATTAAGTTCGTTGAGGACGTTTTGGGCTTGCTTTCTTGCTGTAGTCACGTTTACATCAGGGAACTTTCCAATGGTGACGTTTTTTAATTTGCCATTTACTCGTTTTGAAACAATGAATGATTTGGAGCCGGTATGACTAACCCTGCAAAGTAGCTTTGTTATTTCTTTATCTGAATAATCAACACGCCCTTTTTCTGGAGTAGGTAAACCTCTAACTCTTGCTTGTGTGAAATTGAACTTTCTTTCCATATTTTCTCCAGTGTGACTCCAGTGTGACTTTTTAGAGTGATTTTGAGTATATTACAGAAAACTGTAGAAATAAAGAGAGAGTTTACTAGGCCTTTATACTAAAGGCTTTGATGGTATTTTTTATTGATTATCAGAAGGTTGAAAATAGTAGGTCATTAGAACTGAAAATCCTCGTGTCGATGGTTCGAATCCGTCTCTGGGCACCATTTGTTATAAAGCCCCAGCTACTATGTAGCTGGGGCTTTTTTATGCGTGAAATAAAATTTAGTCTACTAAGGCGTCGCACTTTATGAAAAATAGTGTCTATGAGCTGGAAAGCTTGTTTGGGCAGGTATTTTCAATACCATTGTATGAGGTTCATTAAAGGGTTAAAAGTTTGTTATCATCGGTTGTACATTTAATGCCAAGTGGATATTGTTATGAGAATAAAACAGCTTATTTTACTTATTTCATTATTATGTTTGTCGCTAGCCGCGCAAGCAGGTTATCAACTGGATAATACCGCCTCATCACTTTATTTCGTTTCCATTAAGAAAAATACTATTGGCGAAGTGCATAGCTTTGACTCTTTGAGTGGTTCTGTTGATAACAATGGCGCTGCAAGCGTTACGATTAATTTGACCAGTGTTAAAACGAATATCGAGATTCGTGATGAGCGTATGAAGTCGTTATTATTTGAAACGGCAGCTTTTCCGACAGCTGAAGTGTCTACGAATATAGAGGTGGACGCGATAACATCCCTAAATATCGGTGAAAGGCTTGTCATGCCAGTGGCGTTGACACTTAATCTGCATGGGCAGTCAGTGGCGGTGCAAACACAGCTACAAGTGATCGCTGTGAATGGCGGAATATCGGTGAGTACAATTAAGCCAATCATGTTGAATGCTATGGATTTTGGCCTAACGGAAGGGGTTAAGGCGTTAATGGAGATTGCAAGCCTTCCCTCTATTGCAACAGCCGTTCCCGTCTCGTTTAACCTTGTATTTAAAGCGGACTAAAGTTAGCGCGTAACGTTGAGAGAGTGATGTTGCACGACTGCTGGGCCTGAAAAAGGTGGCTAGTTGAGTAAACTTTTTTAAAACCACAGGGCTCACGTAAACGTGTTAGAGGCCCTTTAGGTATAATGCCACTTTGCCTAGCGATAGTTTTTATTTACATGCCTTCATCCATTCGCGAGATTCGCGCATTAATCCCTAATTGTTTAACCAAAGACCGGCATGCCTTTCGTACGCAGTTAAAAAGAGCGAGTTTAAAACGCTCGCTAGAACAGCAAGCGCTGCTAGACACGCTGGCTGAAAAAGTAGCAGTGTCTATTAGTCAGGTAGAGCTGCGTGAGGGAAGTTGCCCAACAGTGAACTTTCCTGATTTACCGATTAGTGAGAGACGGGAGGAAATTTCCAAGCTGATTGATAAGCACCAAGTTATTATTCTTTGTGGTGAAACGGGGTCAGGAAAAACCACCCAATTACCTAAAATTTGCTTGGAACTGGGTCGTGGGTTTAAGGGACAAATTGGCCATACACAACCGCGACGATTAGCCGCGATCAGCGTGGCGCAACGCATAGCTGATGAGCTGAAGTCAGAGCTAGGGCAAGCGGTTGGTTACAAAATTCGTTTTCAGGGTAAGGAGAATCAACAAACCCTTGTTAAGTTAATGACAGACGGTATTTTGTTGGCAGAAATTAAGTCGGATCCATTTTTAAGCCAGTACGATACCTTGATATTAGATGAGGCGCACGAACGTAGCTTAAATATTGATTTTCTCTTAGGTTATATGAAATGGCTGCTACCAAAGCGACCAGATTTAAAATTAATTGTTACCTCGGCAACGATTGACCCCGAGCGTTTCTCTAGGCACTTTGATGGCGCACCTATTATCAATGTTTCCGGTAGAACCTATCCGGTTGAAATGCGTTATCGGCCAGTCGGTGTCGATTCGCAGCAAGGCGACGAGGATATCGTTCAGGGGATTGTTAATGCGGCTGATGAATTACATCGCGAGAGAGCGGGTGATATGTTGGTGTTTTTAAGTGGTGAGCGAGAAATTAGAGAGGCGGCAGAAGCGCTTAGGAAACATCACCCAGCAGGCTACGATATTTTGCCCTTGTATTCACGGCTCAGTAGCAAAGAACAGGCGGCTATTTTTAAGCCGCATAAAAAACCACGTATTGTGCTGGCGACAAACGTCGCCGAAACTTCATTAACAGTACCGGGTATCCGTTGCGTGATAGATACCGGCTTGGCACGGATCAGTCGCTTTAGTCAGCGGAGCAAAATACAGCAGCTACCAATAGAAGCTATTTCACAAGCAAGTGCGAATCAACGAAGTGGTCGCTGTGGGCGAGAAGCGGCGGGAATTTGTATTCGCTTGTTTAGCGAAGATGATTTTAACCAACGGCCTGAATTCACTGAACCTGAAATTTTACGTACCAATCTGGCATCGGTTATTTTGCAAATGAAATCGTTGAGGCTGGCAGATATTAATCAGTTCCCATTTTTAGAGCCGCCTGCCGACAAAATGATTCGTAGTGGCGTGCGTAGTTTGCATGAACTAGGTGCGCTAGATAAAAATGAAAAATTAACTCAAATTGGCCGGCGGTTAACGCATTTCCCGCTCGATCCTCAATTTGGCAGGATGTTATTAGCCGCTGAGCAATTTCAATGCTTAGACGAGGTCTTAACCATAGTGTCGGCCTTGTCGATCCAAGACCCAAGAGAACGGCCTGGTGATAAGGCGAAATATGCCGATGAAAAACATAAAGCGTATCAAAATGAGAGCTCGGACTTTCTATCCTTTTTAGTGTTATGGCGTGAAATACAACGCCAGAAAAAGACACTATCGAATAATCAGTTCCGTAAATATTGTCGAGAAAACTTTCTTGCGTATATGCGAATAAAGGATTGGGAAGATATTCGTCGTCAGCTATTAGATTTAGTGAAAAAAAACTTGGCGTTGAAGATAAACAACACGCAGGCCGACGATGATGCGATTCATCAGTCTTTATTGGCAGGCTTGGTGACTCGGATTGGTTTTAAACACGAACAAGCTGAATATTTAGGTGCACGGAATTTAAAATTTTACATTCATCCCGCCTCTACGTTATTCAAGAAGCCGCCAAAATGGTTGATGGCCGCAGAGCAAGTAGAAACAACGCGTGTTTATGGTCGAACGGTTGCGTCAATAAAACCCGAGTGGATTGAAAAAGCCGCTGGGCATTTGATTAAGCACCATTATTATGAACCGCATTGGTCAAAAAAATCGGCGCAAGGGATGGTGCATGAACAACTTTTATTGTTTGGTTTAACGATTAGCAAAGGGCGGAAAGTACCGTTGGCTCGAACAGAACCAGAGCAAGCCCGTGACATGTTTATACGCCATGGGCTGGTTGATAGAGATATGGTTTGTCATGCGGCGTTCTTTAGAAAAAATGAAAAACTGTTGCAGGAGATTGAGTATGAACAGCAAAAAGGCCGCCGTGTAGACCTGCTTGTAGATGAGCAAGCCTTGTTTGAGTTTTATGATCAAAAATTGCCAGCGCAAATCAACAGTTTGGCCGCTTTAAATAAGTGGATAAAAAAGGATGAAAATCAGGCGATTCTTGAATTAACGCCAGAGGATGTTTCTTCGCAAGATGAAACAGCGGTTGATGCAAATAAGTTTCCCGATATGCGTCTGATAAATGGTGTGCCGATAAAATTAAGTTACCGTTTTGAACCAGGCCATAATGAAGATGGAGTAACGGCGCAGATCCCATTGGCGCAGCTGAACCAGCTCACAGATGATGGGTTTGAGTGGTTGGTGCCGGGCTTGTACGCGGAAAAACTACAAGCATTGATAAAGGGGTTGCCAAAAAACTTACGTAAACAGTTTGTGCCTATTTCAAATTCTGTTGAAGCCTGCTTAGAGGAAATGGATTATGCGAATGGGCGTTTGTTAGACAAATTGGCTGCTTTTTTAAATAAACAATTTGGCTCAACCTTAAAAGCAGCAGATTTTGAATTAGATAAATTATCACCCCACCTGCGAATGAATTTTCATATTTTGGGTAAAAAATCTAAAATTATTGCTGTATCTAAAGATTTTAATGCCTTAAAGCGGCAGTATGCTGAGAAGGCAGGTATGCAATTTCAAACGGCGTTAACCAGTGCGTTATCGTCATCGGGTTCAAAAAATTGGCAATTTGATGATATCCCCGAGCATCAAACGATTCAACATGATGGGCAAGAGTTGAAGGGCTTTCCCGCCTTAGTTGATGAGCAAGGGAGTGTGGGGCTCACGCTAATGGATTCAGCTGAACAGGCGCAAAAAACTCACCGAAATGGCTTGATACGGTTATTTCGTTTGAAGTTTTCAAAAGAGCTAAAAAAACTAAGCCGGCAGTCAGCCATCACCACCGCACAGGCGTTTAGTTATCAACAATTGCCATTGCATCCCCATTGCAAACGGAGCCATGGGGAGGATGTTTTCGATGATTTGGCCTATCAATTGATTGCTAGTTTTTTTGCTGACCAAGATATTCGTACTGAAGCTGAGTTTGATGCAGCGGCGCAGAAAAATGATATTTCATTGTATGCAAAAGGCTATGAACTTTCGGAGGTTATTTCGCAGCTTTTGTCTCAATATCAAAAGCTAGTAAAAGAGCTTGAACAGTGGCGTAATGAAAAAGTTATGTATGAGGACATTTCTAAGCAATTGTCTTGTTTATGTTTCAACGGGTTTGTTAGGCACGTTTCGGCAGACCAGTTAAGGTTTTACACACGTTATTTAAAAGCAATTCAGCTTAGGTTGGAAAAAGCAGGCGGGCAATTACATAAAGACCAAGAAAAAACAAAACAGGCGCAGTATTTTGAAAAGAAGTTTTGGCTGTGGGTGTCTTCAACAGACGCAAACCCGGAAAATGAAGCTTTCCGCTGGATGTTAGAAGAATTCAGAATATCGCTGTTTGCCCAGCAAATTAAAACTAGGGAACCTATCTCAGAAAAGCGGTTGGAAAAGGCGTGGGCCGCGATGTTGGGCTAAAGCTAGAGCGCTAAGGGTGATAAGAACGTTAATGATAAATCGTTTTTATGATAGAAAGCTGAACTCAGGCCGCCACGCCACACCCTGTTTTAACCAGCGTAATGAAAGCAGCTTTCTAGCGAGCCCCTTTACGTTGCTGAACGAGAATCCAAGGTAATACAATAACAGACCAAAGGTTGCTATCACCTTTTGACCATAATAAAGCCTCTTTATTTGAAACGGCTGATAAACGGTTCTCAGCGATCCATTGTTCAATAACTGGTTTATTGTCATTAGCTATTTCCACAGCGGCATCCACAAGATCAAGCTCACTGGAAACACGTAATAAATTACCGCGAGCAAAAAAACGCTCTAAGTCTTTCCACTCAATGCTGGCTGTTTCGGCATGTAAGGTATGCCATTGGTCGGTTTTGTTTTTCATGGCGTGTATTTTACACAAGATTTATCTTCTCAGCAGGGTCTAGGGGGTTAATATGTTTTTGATAATATGCTTATAATATTTAATAATATAAATTTATTCATAACATAAGAGAAGTGACACTATGGAGAACTTTACCCCCTATTTATCGTTAGCAGGCGGTGTGTTAATTGGTATCAGTGCGAGTATTTTAATGTACTTAAATGGTCGTATTGCAGGCATCAGTGGCATTGTCGCCGGTGTCTTTAATGCGCCTTCGTTTGAAGAAAAGGCATGGCGCTTTGCCTTTGTTGTGGGCCTTGTTTTAGGAGGTGCGGTTTATATGCACTTTTTCCCAATCACAATAGCGGCTAGGGAATCGATGTCTACAATATTATTAATTGCCGGCGGATTGGTGGTTGGAATAGGCACAGCAATGGGTAGTGGTTGTACTAGTGGGCATGGAATTTGTGGTATTTCACGTTTTTCTCTGCGCTCATTAGTAGCAACAGCGACGTTTTTGTTAAGTGGCATTGTAACAGTGTATGTATTCAAACAAATTACGGGGGGTTAATAATGCTTAAAATACTCAGTGCGTTAGTTGCCGGTGTTATTTTTGGCGTCGGTTTGGCGTTATCGCAAATGGTAAACCCCAATAAAGTGATCAATTTTTTAGATATCACCGGTCAATGGGACCCCAGTTTAATGTTTGTTTTAGGGGGCGCTGTTTTAACAACAACGCTTGCTTACCGTTTTATTTTTTCAAGAGGTAAACCTCTTTTGGCTGACGACTTTCAATTACCAACCTTATTACAAATAGATCGTCCGTTAATTATAGGCGCGGCGTTATTTGGTATTGGTTGGGGCGTTATTGGTTATTGCCCAGGTCCTGCGGTTGCAAGTTTAGGGTTTGGTTTTCAAGAACCGTTGCTGGTCGTGGTATCCATGTTGGTGGGTATGTTGCTCTATAAGGCAGCTGTTAAATAATTAAAAAATTGCGCTAATAAACATTTTTAAGCCAACAAAAAGCATGATGACGGCAAACGTTTTCTTCATTGCACCGGTAGGGATTGTGTGTGCTAGATGCACACCAATCGGTGCGGCGAATAAGCTGGCTACACTAATGCCCAGAAAGGCAGGTATATTAATATAGCCAATATTGCCTTCTATGGGGATAGTGTTTTTTAGGCCGAGAATAATAAAACTAATGGCACCAAAAATGGCAATAGGTAGGCCAAAGGTGCTTCCAAATGCAATAGCTTTTTTCATCGGTACGTTGTGCAATAACATGTACGGAACAGTAAAAGTACCGCCACCAATACCAATCAGCGTGGAAAGTATGCCTAAAACACTACCGGCGAGACTCAAGGGTAGTGGAGAAGGCAGTTTGCGCTCAGGATTCGGTGTTAACTTTAGTGCCATACGAAGGCCATTCAGTAATAAAAACCCACCAAACACCATAGAGAGCAGCTCAGTCGTCAGGTAATGCACTAAGTGGGCGCCAAAATAAGCGCCAATAGCAATACCTGGGGTGAAATATTTAACAACTTTCCAGTCAATGGCGCCACGCTTGTTTTGCGCATAAATGGCGGAAAGGGAGGTGATAATAATAGTGGCTAAAGAAGTAGCAATCGCAGTTTGCATGCTGGTTTCTACTGGCATACCATGGGGGGGTAATAGCCAAGCTAAAAATGGCACAATAGCAATACCGCCGCCGATACCTAAGAGGCCTGAAATCAGTCCTGTGAAGGATCCAAACAGCAAACAGTACATGAAAATCTCTAACACAATAAAACCTTGGGTTGAAAAAAAACTTAAAATCATAACATATATTAGACTATGGTAATGGAGATATATCTGGTAGGCGGTGCCGTCAGGGATAAGCTGCTTAACTATCCGTCAAAGGATAGGGATTATGTTGTTGTTGGCTCATCGGTAGATGAAATGCTACAACAAGGCTTTGAGCAAGTAGGTAAGGATTTTCCTGTTTTTCTTCACCCGGATACAAAAGCGGAATATGCCTTAGCAAGAACAGAACGCAAAATTGGCGGTGGTTACAAAGGGTTTGAAGTGCATGCGTCACCGGAAGTAACATTAAAGGAAGATTTGCAACGGCGTGATTTGACGATCAATGCGATGGCACAACGTGCCGACGAATTGATTGACCCATATGGTGGCAAAGTTGATTTAGAAGCTCGAATATTGCGTCACGTGTCTCCACACTTTACAGAAGACCCGTTACGCATCTTGCGGGTGGCACGATTTGCTGCACGTTATGCGCATCTGGGTTTTAGCGTGGCGCCAGAGACCATGAAACTGATGCAAGAAATGGTTAGTAGTGGTGAGCTTGCCTTGTTAACAGCGGAGCGTGTTTGGCAAGAAATTAGTCGCTCATTGGGTGAGCAATCACCAGATATATTTTTTGAAGTATTAAGGCAATGTGACGCCTTAGCGGTTATTTTGCCGGAGTTGGACGTATTATTCGGTGTCCCTCAGCCAGCAAAGCACCATCCTGAAATTGACACCGGTATTCATACAATGATGGTGCTACGTCAAGCCGCTAAGTTATCGGACAGTGCTGTCGTGCGTTTTGCGGCATTGGTGCATGACCTTGGGAAAGGGCTGACGAAAGCGGATAACTGGCCGTCTCATCATGGTCATGAGGAGATGGGGTTAACGGCTTTAAAGAAGATGGCAACACGTTTGCGAATTCCCAATGAATTTGTTGATCTGGCAGAAAAAGTGATGAAATATCATACGCATTGTCATCGGGCATTTGAGTTAAAAGCAGCGACCTTATTGAAAGTGTTGGAGGCATTAGGGGCTTTTCGCCAACCGCAAAAATTAACCTCATTTTTATTGGCTTGTGAGGCAGACGCCAGAGGTCGAAAGGGTTTTGAAAACAAGGACTATCCACAGGCTGATTGGATTAAACAGGCTTACTTTGCAGCGAATGAAGTTGACCCTAAAGAGTTTGTTAAACAGGGTTTAGTGGGTAAGAAAATTGGTGAGGCCATTCATAAACGGCGGCTTGAAGTCATTCAACAATTAAAGCATGCAAGAGCAGACTAAAGTCGTTGGGCATAAAGTCTGCCAATGATGTTGTTGTGTGTATTTTATAATACTGAGCATGCATATTTAGAGGCTTAAACGGGTAAAAAGACAAACCGGGCAGCCGACTGAAAAACATTTTTTATAGTGCGATGGTTTTTAGTCGCAATAACCAGTGCGAGCAGATCCTGTTGACCAATGAGCTTGCCAAATAACCGATCATAACTTCGGTTTGTTGCGGAGAGGCCTTTACCAGAACTGAGTAAAAAAAGTTCTCCATTTTGTTTTCTTTTGGTTTGCAGTAACCACGAAGCGACTTCAATATTGCGTGCGCCGTTATACACTTTTTGAGCATCTAAGCTATCGAATAAATAAAACTGGCTTTTACCGTTATATGACAAAGTAAGCATGCTAGCTAAGCCTGATACATAAGCAAGTACACGGTCACCTTGATATTGTTCGTTAAAAGCGAGTCGAATACTGTCCACGCTACTTTTGCCATTTACGGTTGGAAAGGGTTGTTTAAAAATACGTGCTACAGCGGCTTCTCTTGATTTTAAATTGGTTTTCTTCCATTCTCGTGGGTTACGTTTGTAGAGTTTTGTTGCTAGTAGCCTTAGGTGTTTGATAGTTTGTTTTACGTGGGTGTCAGCGACCATGTCGATATCAGTCTTGGCCATGGCGTTAAGATTAAAGTATTCGTAATGGTAACCTTTTTGGTCGGGGACTTGAGCGCAAGCACTTAATAGAAGGGCCAAAAATAGCAACAAAAAGAATCGGTTTTGCATATGTTATTCAGTAGTATGTTCTCATTGAAAGTCTAGTTTAATTCGAGGGTGGTGTGTCCAAATTGCAGAAAATAGTGTTAATTACTGGTGCGGCAAGGCGAATTGGCGCGCAAATGACGAAAACGTTTCATGCGGCAGGGTACGGCGTTGTGGTTCACTATCGTTATTCACGCAGCGAAGCGGATGAGCTTGTTCAGCTATTAAATAATAAAAGAGAGCACTCTGCGTGGGCTATAAAAGCGGATTTACAGTCGGTGCAGAAAATTGAGCAGATGGTCGATCAGGTGATTACTAGACATGGGCGTTTGGACGTGTTGATTAATAATGCGTCTACATTTTACCCAACGCCAGTTGGCGATGCTAATGAGAGTGAGTGGAATGATTTGATGGGGAGTAATTTAAAAGCCCCATTTTTTGTCAGTAAAGTGGCGTTCAAGGCATTAAAAAAAACCAAAGGTTGTATTGTTAATATTGTTGATATTTATGCTAAACGTTCATTGGTAGATTACCCGATTTATAGCACCGCAAAAGCGGGGTTATATGCGTTAACAGAATCGTTAGCTAAGGAGTTGGCGCCAGATGTGCGTGTGAATGGCGTATCGCCAGGGGCAATTTTATGGCCAGAAAGTCAGGCAACTGAATTGACCGACAGCATTGTTGAAAAAATTCCTTTGCAGCGACAAGGTGCACCCAGCGATATTGCCGAAACAGTGTTATTTTTAGCCCAAAATGCGGCTTATATTACCGGTCAGGTGATTGCGGTTGATGGCGGTAAAAGCCTTGTCTAATCCCAACTAAAATCAATGCGTTTTTGTACGATGCTAGATTTGTCGAAATGTTGCCAGAGCTGCTGGTAAGAGGTCTGTAAAACAGGGTGTTGTAGGTTGCCAGCAATTTCAGCCAGTGGCTCTAAGACGAATGCATACTGAGTTATTTCGCCACGCGGAATATCGAGAAGAGGGTCTTTGCTGATGAAGTTGCCATACAGGATTAAATCTAAATCCAGTGTTCGCGGGTTAAATTTTTTCTGATCAAGGGTGCGGCCATTGTCTTTTTCAATCGTATCAAGAATGGTATCTACTTGTATTGCGGACAGATCTGTTTCAAAAGCAGCAATTAAATTTAGAAAGGGTTGACCATCAAAACCAACCGCGTCGGACTCATAAACGCTGGATAAGGTGAGGTTACCGAATTGTTTTTTTAAGGCATTTATACCGGCACGGATATGTTTTTCGCGCTCAATGTTGCTGCCAATGCTTAGGTAAACAGTGGTCATTGGGGTTTTGATCCACGCTCAATAATAATGCCAACGTCATCGGCATGGCGTAATGCTCCTTTCTTGTTCAAGGTTAGCTTTAGCCAAGGGACATTGAAATCATGAATAATCAGTTCGGCAACTTTTTCGGCTAATGTTTCAACTAACTGAAACTCACTTTTTTCGACAAAATCAATCACTGCTTTCGATAGAGATTTATAGTCTAAAGTGTCGTCAATATGATCACTAGCAGCAGCTTTTTTTATGTCCGCGGCCATTTCGATATCAAAGAAAACGGGCTGTTTTACTTTGCGTTCCCAGTCAAAAATGCCAATGATGGCTTCAATTCGTAAGTTTCGTAGAAAAATAATATCCATAAGCTCTTTGTTTACTTTGTTTGAGGCGTATTAAGTGCAGATAATGGCCAGCGAGGTCGAGCTTTAATGCTGAGCTCGTCGAATTCCCCAGCTAATAGACGTTGATAACCAGCGTAAGCGATCATGGCGCCATTGTCAGTACAAAATTCATGGCGGGGATAAAATACCTTGGCGCTGATTTCTTTGGCCATTTGGTCCAGTGTTTTACGTAAACGTTGGTTGGCGCTGACGCCACCAGCAACCACTAGGGTAGAGAGCCCGGTTTGAGTTAAAGCGCGTTTGCATTTAATCGCCAATGTGTCAGCCACGGCATCTTCGAAGGCTCTGGCGATATCAGCACAGGTTTGCTCGTCTAAAGCATGTTGCTGGCTGGTTGTTAAGGCAAAAGTTTTGAGCCCGCTAAAGCTAAAATCAAGCCCTGGCCGGTTGGTCATAGGGCGTGGAAAATTAAACCTTTCCGGATTGCCATTTTTGGCGCAAGCGGCCAAGGCAGGTCCCCCTGGGTAGCCTAAATTGAGTAATTTTGCTGTTTTATCAAAGGCTTCGCCGGCAGCATCATCTAAGGATTCGCCGAGTAGTTGATAGTCACCTATTTGATTGACCTTAATTAATTGTGTGTGCCCACCTGAGACCAATAAGGCAACAAAAGGAAAGCTAGGTGGTGTTGTTTCAAGCATGGGGGCTAATAAATGACCTTCCATATGGTGAACGCCGATAGAGGGGATGTCCCACGCATAAGCCAAGCTTCGAGCAACGCTAGCTCCAGCAAACAGAGCGCCAACAAGTCCCGGCCCAGATGTGTAGGCAACGCCGGACAACTCACGACTAGTTACGCTGGCATTAGCAAAGCATTGTTTAATAAGTGGAATTAGTTTACGGACGTGGTCTCGTGAAGCCAGTTCAGGCACAACGCCTCCGTACTCCGCATGCATGTCAATTTGGCTATACAGCGCATCAGCGAGTAAGCCGCGTTCGCCATACAAGGCAACGCCTGTTTCGTCACAGGATGTTTCAATACCAAGAACAAGTGGTGGCTGGGTAGTCATTGATGGCGATGGTTTAGCAAGGTTTTAAAGCAGGCTATTATACGCAAACAAGGCGCTTTCTGCCTAAACGATATGAAGCTCACGTTAATCATTAACAATAGATTTTCGTTAAAGGTGTTGTTATTAGGAGAGTATGGGTGTTGGCATATGGCTTTGCTGCGTGTATAATCCGCCATCCTTTTACACCATTTAACTTTTAAGAAGAGAGAAATACATGCCTTCAGTTCGCGTTAAAGATAACGAACCATTTGACTTTGCTCTACGTCGTTTTAAGCGTACATGTGAAAGAGCCGGCGTTTTGGCTGAATCACGTAAACGTGAGTTTTATGAAAAGCCAACTGCTGAGCGCAAGCGTAAAGCAGCTGCAGCGGTTAAACGTCATTTGAAAGGGTTGTCTCGCACACGTCGCGCATTGAACAACCTTCGTCGTGGCCGTAGCTAATATTTGCTACTCGCGTCGTTAACATAATGAGCGAACAAGCTACGCCTTTATTGCACCGTATCCGTGAGGATATGAAGTTAGCAATGAAGGCTAAAGAAAAAGAAAAGCTGAGTGTTATTCGTTTAATACTCGCTGCTATTAAGCAAAAAGAAGTCGATGAGCGTATCGAATTAGATGATACGCAAGTCCTCCAATTGCTCGATAAGATGGTCAAACAGCGTCGTGATTCAATAGAGGCGTTTGACAAAGCAGGTCGTGACGATCTATCACTGATAGAGCAAAAAGAAACAAGTATTATCCAGCAGTACTTGCCCCAACAATTAACTGAATCAGAGGTCGATCAACTGATCGATCAGGCGATTACCGAATCTGGTGCGCAAGGCATGAAAGATATGGGTAAAGTGATGGGTATTCTTCGTCCTAAATTACAAGGTCGTGCAGACGTTGGTGCGGCAAGCGGTAAAATAAAAGCCAAGCTTTCTTAATTTGTTTTTATTTAGTGGTCCGCATGATCACTGTATGACAAATTGGTAGGCATGGAGAAGCGCATCAATTTCACTGGGCACTTCCGGCTCGTATAGAAAAGTATTAACGCTTGTTAATGTTGTCTATGCTTCAAGCAAGAATCATAGGGTAAATAAAATACCATAATCATGGCAGGTCGAATCCCCCAGCATTTTATTGATGACTTATTGGCAAGAACCGATATTGTCGAGGTGATTGATAGCTTGCTACCGTTGAAAAAAAAAGGTGCAAACTACTCTGCTTGCTGCCCTTTTCATAACGAGAAAACCCCCAGTTTTACTGTCAGCCAAGACAAGCAGTTTTATCATTGTTTTGGTTGTGGCCAGAGTGGTTCGGTGATTGGCTTTTTAATGGATTACAGCCACTTTAGTTTTGTAGAAGCAATTGAAGAATTAGCAAGCCGCGCTGGCGTGGAAGTTGTACGCGAGCAAGGGTTTGAAACGGAGAAACCGAAACGGGATTTATCGCCACTGCTGCGTATGAATGAGAAGGTGAGTGACTTTTACCAGCAGCAACTGCGACAGCATGGGGCCAGTCATATTGCGACGGAGTACTTGAAAAATAGAGGGCTGACAGGCGAAGTGGCTAAAACCTTCCAATTAGGTTTTGCACCACCAGGTTGGAGTAATTTGCTGTCGTCGTTGGGCCAAGATAACGATTCGCTCCATCAGTTAGGTGAATTAGGGCTTGTGGTGACGAATGAAAATAATAAAACGTATGACCGCTTTAGAGAGCGAATTATTTTCCCTATCCGTAATAAACGTGGGCAAACTATCGGGTTTGGTGGTCGAGTTCTAGATGGCGGCGAGCCAAAGTATTTAAATTCTCCAGAAACGCCGCTCTACCATAAAGGCCGTGAAGTATATGGTTTATATGAAGCGCTAAAATCGTCTACTAAAATACAGCAAATTATTGTGGTTGAAGGCTACTTAGACGTTATTTCGCTTTATCAGCAGGGCGTTACAAATGCTGTTGCTGCCTTGGGTACCGCAATCACTCGCGAGCACGTTGATTTATTATTTCGCTCTGTGTCCACCTTGGTGATATGTATGGATGGTGACACAGCGGGACAAAAAGCAGCATGGCGTGCTGTGACGAATGCTTTGCCAGCTTTGCGCACTGGACGGCAAATAAAAGTATTACTGTTAGCTGAGGGTGAAGATCCTGATAGTTTAATTCGTGAAAAAGGGGCCTCACACTTTGAGCAGTTGGTAGAGCAGGCGACGCCGTTGTCCAGTTATTTTTTTGATTACTTAGGTAAACAGCACCCGTTGACGACAATTGAAGGGCGGGCTGGTTTTATGGAGCAAGCGAAACCATTGCTAGATACATTACCTGCGGGTGCTTTTGCAGAATTAATGAAGAAACAATTAGCACAGCTAACTAAAATGGAAAAGCAAGGTGCGGCCGCTTCCTTCAAACCTCGATTCGGTGCGCGACAAGTTGTTAAAAAAACTGGGGCCGCCCCCCTTTCGGCTATGAGGCATTTAATAATGCTGATTCTTCATGAGCCTGCGTTGGTGCAAAAAATTAATACACAAGACGCTTGGTTACAATTAAATGTGCCAGGAATGCCGGTATTAAATGAAATTATTTCGGTGTTAAATGGTCATATAGAGGTATCGCCAGCAATGCTGCTAGAACGGTTTCGTGGGCACGAACATGAAAAAATTATTAGAGCATTGTTTGCCGAAGAGCGATTAATCGAAGGGGAGTCGACTGAGCAGGAGTTTTTAGGCGCGATTGAGCGCTTGAAAGAGCAGGCAAAAAAGAGTCGTTATGAAATATTATTGGCAAAAGCAGAAGATTTAAGTGAAGAAGAAAGAGATGAGCTTAGAGAATTAATGAAATAAAAGAACATTCGTAGATAAATTAAGAATATCTGCTAAAATACTCGGTTCAGTTGGCGAAAATTTGTACTTAGTTCACGGGAACATAATGGATAAAGAACAACAGAAAGAACAAACCTCTAAAATCAAAGCATTGATTAGTAAAGGGCATGAGCAAGGTTACTTGACGTATGCGGAGGTGAACGATCACCTACCACAAGACGTGGAGCCAGAGCGTATTGAAGAAATCATTACAATGATTTCAGATATGGGCATTAGTGTCAGCGAAGAGGCGCCAGAGTCAGATACTGTATCCGATGGCACCGTTGCTCAAACGGTTGATGAATCTGCTGCGGCTGAAGTAGCGGCTGTTGCTTTAGCAACCGTTGATAAAGAGTTAGGCCGAACGACAGACCCTGTCCGTATGTACATGCGTGAAATGGGCACGGTTGGCTTATTAACTCGCCAAGGTGAGCTTGATATAGCTAAGCGTATTGAAGAAGGGCAAAACGAAATGTTGGCGGCGATTGTTCGTTACCCAGCTGTTGTGGATCGCTTTTTTGATGTGTTCGAAAAAATTAAGAGTGATGAGCTTCGCCTAGCAGACTATATTCCAGATTTTGTTGATTTAGAAGACGACTATGATTACACGCAGCCTGCGGCAGCGAAAGATGAAAGTGCGCCTGAAATTCCAGCATTAACCATCGAAGATGTCGAAGTTCGTATTAACGAAATTGCGGCTAAGTACAAAGAATGTACTAAGGTGATTAAAAAAGAAGGTTATGCCTCAGAAAAAACTCAAAAAGAGTTTGATGAGTTGGCCTTATTGTTTATGGCGCTTAAATTTACACCGCGTTTCTTTACATTGCTTTCAAATGAAATGAAACAATGTGTTGAGTTGGTTAGAGCTCAAGAAAAAACCATTATTGACATCTGCGTTAAACAAGCAAAAATGCCGCGTAAGTTATTTATCGCAGGCTTTGTTAAAAATGAAAGTGACATAACATGGTTAGAAGAGCACTTAAAAACAGACGAGCCATTTGTTGCTGTTATTAAAGAAAATTTCCATGAAATTAAAAAAGCACAAGTTAGGCTGGCTAATGTAGAAAGCGAAAGCTCTTTAGTCACGACAGAAATCAAAGACATTAACCGTCGCTTATCGATTGGCGAAGCCAAAATGCGCCGTGCTAAAAAAGAAATGGTTGAAGCCAATTTACGATTGGTGATCTCCATTGCTAAAAAATACACAAACCGAGGGCTGCAATTCTTAGACCTTATTCAAGAAGGCAATATCGGCTTAATGAAAGCGGTTGATAAGTTTGAATATCGTCGTGGTTATAAGTTCTCTACCTATGCAACATGGTGGATTCGTCAGGCCATTACGCGTTCCATAGCCGACCAAGCAAGAACGATTCGTATACCAGTGCATATGATAGAAACGATTAATAAATTGAATCGTATTTCACGTCAAATTTTGCAAGAAAAAGGTCGAGAAGCATTACCAGAAGAGTTAGCGATAGAAATGGAAATGCCAGAAGACAAAGTCCGCAAAGTACTTAAAATTGCAAAAGAGCCTATCTCTATGGGTACACCGATCGGTGATGATGAGGATTCAAGCCTAGGTGACTTTATTGAAGATGCTAACGCAGTGTCACCAGTAGACTCAGCAACAATTGAAAGCTTGAGAGAGTCAACACAAGACGTACTTGCTGGCTTAACCGCTCGCGAAGCAAAAGTGATTAGAATGCGATTCGGTATTAATATGAATACTGATCACACACTGGAAGAAGTGGGCAAGCAATTTGATGTGACTCGTGAGAGAATACGCCAAATTGAAGCAAAAGCATTACGTAAATTACGTCACCCTTCACGAACAGAGCATTTACGTAGCTTTATAGATACGTCAGAATAGAACAATGGGCCTATAGCTCAGTTGGTTAGAGCAGTGGACTCATAATCCATTTGTCCAAGGTTCAAGTCCTTGTAGGCCCACCATATAAAAAGCCTCAATTCCCGTTTAGGGAGTTGGGGCTTTTTTATTTAAATAAGGTTTTTCAATGCGCTAGATTTACTTTATTCGGTAACCGTATAAAGCCTATAGCGGGTGGGTGATAAAAAGAAGGTGTTGCTGGCCTTTTAAAAAAGCTTTAAGTGAAAAAAATCACAAATTAAATTTAGTAATATGCTGTTTACCCGTATGCTTATAGACAATTCATTAATGAATCTATAAATAATATGTCGACAACATTATTAGCCATTTATAACCGGACCGTTTTAGGTCGACCTATTTTTACAATGGTCGTAATGGTGCTTTTAGTCATTTTTCTGGGGACTCATGCTACTAAGTTTAGACTAGATGCCTCTGCTGATTCGTTAGTCCTAGAAAATGATGAATCATTGGAACTTTATCGGTCAATAAAGGCGCGCTATGGTTCAGATGATAGTTTAATTCTTACCTATACACCTCAGTTGGATATGTTTTCAGATGAGGTGCTACAAGACATAAATCAGTTACGGTCAAAATTAAAAAAGATTGATCGAGTTGAGTCAGTAACTACTTTATTAGATGTGCCTTTAATTAATAGCCCTCCGATGACGTTGTATGAGTTAAGCGAGGAGGTTATTACGTTAGAAAGCCCTATGGTTGATCGTGAGCTAGCTAAGCAAGAGATAATTTCTAGTCCGCTTTACCGTAATCTATTAATCAGTCCTGATGGGGAAACGACTGCCCTGCAAATAACGTTTAAATTTGATGAAAAGTGGGAGAGTTTGCTAAAAAGTCGTGATGCTTTGCGTACCAAGCAGTTAGAAAATAAGCTTTCTGTAAAAGAGGCTAACTTACTGCAAAAAATTTCAGATGAGTTTGATGCTTATAACGCATTGTTACAGGTCCAACAAAGTAAAGATATTGAGACAGTACGTAATATCATGGATCAACACCGAAAGTCCGCGCACTTGTTTTTAGGGGGCGTGCCGATGATTGCCAGCGACTCGATAGACTTTATTCGGCATGATTTATTAACGTTTGGTATTGCTGTTTTTGTGATTCTCATCATTATTTTAAGTGTTATTTTTAGACGCTTACACTGGGTTATTCTGGCCATGATGACCTGTTCAGCATCAGCAATGAGTGTGATTGGTATCTTGGGTCTTTTAAATTGGCCGGTGACGGTTGTTTCATCAAACTTTGTTTCATTGCTTCTTATTTTAACGTTATCGTTATTGGTTCATTTAATTGTCCGGTATAGAGAATTACATCGAACACTGGCAAATTATGATCAGCGAGAATTAGTGCTTGAGACGGTAAAAAGTAAATTTATTCCCTGCTTGTATACATCGATCACCACGATGGTGGCCTTCGGTTCGCTACTGGTTAGCGGTATTCGCCCAGTGATTGATTTTGGTTGGATGATGGTAATAGGTATTGGCATCGCGCAGCTGATGACGTTTACATTATTTCCTGCGGCAGTGGTGTTATTAAATAAGGAAAAGTCGACGCAAGAACATGATATTACCGAGAAGCTGACACAGTTTTTGGCAGATAAGAATAAGCAATATGGTCGTGGAATTATGTTGTCTTTTGTTCTCTTGGCGGTGTTAAGTGTTTGGGGGCTTGCTCAACTGACCGTTGAAAACCGTTTTATAGATTACTATAAAGAGTCGACAGAAATTTATCAGGGTATGGAGCTGATAGACCAAAAGCTAGGCGGTACAACCCCCATGGATGTGGTTATTGATGCACCGGCTTATTTTTACGAAGAAGAGGCTGAAGAAGAAATATATGAGGAGGACGATGAGTTCTTTGATGATGAGTATGGTGATGCTGCTATTGGAATAACAGGCTCAAGTTATTGGTTTAACAGTCAGATGCTAGGGAAGATTGAGGAGATACATAATTACCTTGATGCCTTTGATGAAACAGGGAAGGTAATCTCCATAGCAACAGCAGTAAGTTTGCTAAAAACGCTCAATGAGGAGATTCTAAATAATGATTTTGAGCTGGCGATTCTTTATAAAAAGTTGCCCCCTGTTATTAAGGAATCGTTAATTGAGCCTTACATGTCTGCCGATGGCAATCAATTACGTTTTAGCATCAGAATTTTTGAATCAGACCCATCACTACAACGCGGAGAGTTATTGGCAGAAATTAAACAGGGTCTAAACCGTGACCTTGGGATAGATGAGGAGCAAATTAAAGTTACCGGCATGGTCGTTCTCTATAATAATATGCTTCAAAGCTTATTTCGCTCACAAATTTTAACCTTAGGCGTTGTGTTTGTTGCTATTTTGATAATGCTGGCAATACTTTTTCAAAACATACGTTTAGCAGCCATCGCCATCATCCCCAATATAATGGCCGCGGGAATGGTGCTTGGGCTAATGGGCTGGTTAGCAATTCCACTGGATATGATGACAATCACCATCGCCGCAATTTGTATAGGCATAGCCGTCGATGACACGATTCACTATGTACACCGTTTTATAGATGAATATAGCCAACATCACGATTATTGGTTAGCGGCTCAGCGAAGCCATAGTTCGATTGGTCGAGCAATGTATTACACATCGTTGACGATTACGATAGGCTTTTCAATTTTAGTATTTTCTAATTTTATACCCACTATATATTTTGGTCTTTTAACGGGGTTTTCAATGATTGCAGCCTTACTGGCGAATATGACGCTCTTGCCATTACTTATTATTCGTTTCAGGCCACTGGGTAATCAGCCAAAAATTAATGTTTAATAAGGCTTGTTAGTAGGGGATTTAAGGGGGCTAAATTACGCTCGAAAAAAGGTGTTTAGCTTTTTGTTGGCTATAAAAATCAAATGCCATGCAAATATTTCTAATTAACAACTGCCCAGAGGCTAAGACCTTAATTTCATTAGTATCGTGGCGTATCAACCCATCACGCGAAAATTGATCGAGCTGTGGGTAGGCGTCAGCAAAGTAAGTGGCAAAATTAATATTAAGTTCTTCTTCAATAGTCCTAATATCTAGCGTGAAATGGCAAATAAGCTGAGTGATCACAGCACGGCGAATTTTATCGTCGGCATTCAGAGTAATGCCCTGATAAATAGCTAGTTCATTATGCTTCAAGCTGTTTGCATAGTCGTCTAATGTGCGTTGGTTTTGGGAGTAGGAATCTGCAATACGCCCAATAGAAGTAACGCCAAGGCCAATCAGGTCACAATCTGAACGTGTGGAGTAGCCTTGAAAATTTCGGTATAGTTTGCCATTGTGTTGGGCAACAGCCAGCTCATCGTCAGGCTTTGCGAAATGATCCATGCCAATGTATACATACCCAGCGCTGGTCAATTGATCAATAGATTGGTGCAGTATTTCTAGTTTTACTTCGGGCGTGGGTAACTCGTCCTTGTTCATTTGGCGTTGAACTTTAAAGCGCTCAGGCATATGTGCATAATTAAAAATAGACAGTCGGTCAGGGTTCGCGCCATGGATGACTTTATCAAGCGTTTGTGAAAAGCTACGAGGCGTTTGATGGGGTAAACCATAAATCAGGTCGAGGCTAATAGAACGAAAATTATTTGCACGGGCGGCATCAACAACCGCCAATGTTTCGGTTTCACTTTGAATGCGATTAACGGCCTTTTGAACAACGGGGTTGAAATCTTGAACCCCTAAACTGATTCGATTGAAGCCAATCTCTCGTAATAAAGAGATGATTTTTTCATCGGCTTCACGAGGGTCTATTTCAATGGAAAACTCGCCGTTATTATCATCTGCTAATGTGAAATGTTGGCGTGTAACAGCCATCAGTTCGCGCATTTGTTGATGATTAATAAAAGTGGGCGTGCCACCGCCCCAATGTAGTTGTTCGACGGTGCGTTTAGAATCAAATAAGGCTGCTTGTAGGGCGATTTCTTTGTGTAAATTATTTAAGTAGGGAACAGCATGCTGACGATTTTTGGTAATGATTTTATTGCAGGCACAATAAAAGCAGACCGTGTCACAAAAAGGCAGGTGAAAATATAGAGATAGCGGCCCACCTCGTTGATTGGATAGGTCAACTTGCTGCTGATAACTTTCAGCTGTGAAATTTTCATTAAATTCAACAGCTGTTGGATACGAGGTGTAGCGTGGCCCAGCTTTGTTATAACGCTGAATAAGGTCGAGGTCGAAAGTTACGGTTTGTTCCAAGGCTATAGTGATGTGCAAATGTTCAAGGCACTATAGCACTTCAATATGGGTTGATATGAGGAAATGAAGTCAGATCTGATGCGGATCAAGTTAACGTGATATCAATTAAAGTAGGTGCGATTTGCTGATATTTACGCACCCAAGTTTGTGATAAAATAAGGCAATGGGGTTGCTCGATGATGGCGCATGATATAAGCATTCAAGCCTGACTGAGCTCGCCAATCGTTTAGAAAGTTGGTACGTAACGCGGTGTATTTTTAGATGATATGATGAAGTGCATAGGACTTTATTTTTATCGGCGTGCTCAGAAAAATTTGAAGTTAAAGGAGACAAGTTGAATATTACATTCCACGGTGCTGCAAAGGGAGTAACCGGCTCCTGTCATCTTATTGAATGTGCCGGTCAGCGCATTCTCATTGATTGTGGGCTATATCAAGGTAGTCGAGAAATTATTGAAGAAAATGCTGAACCGTTTGGCTTTGACCCTGCTTCGATAGATTTTTTATTACTGACGCATGCTCATTTAGACCATTGCGGGCGAATCCCGCTGTTGGTGAAACGCGGTTTTAAAGGGGTTGTTATCACCACGGCAGCCTCATTGGAGTTGGCTCGGTTGGTTATGCTGGATTCTGCTGGCCTACAAGAAGAAGAGGCACGCTACCAACAACGTAAAGCAAAACGACAGCAAAATAGTGATAAGGACATTGAGCCGCTATATAGTATTTTGGATGCGCTCAATAGTTTAGAGTTTTTTGGCAGACAAGCCATTTACGGGCAATCTGAACAGCTAGCAGCGGGGATACAAGCAACCTTTTTTGAGGCAGGGCATATTCTGGGGTCAGCGTCTATTCTTCTGCAGCTTGAAGAGAAGGGTGCGGTTCGACGAGTGCTCTTTTCAGGTGATCTTGGTTACGGTGGACGGGCCATTTTGAACGCACCAGACAGGCCGCCAAAAGTAGACACGGTTATTATGGAAACAACCTATGGTGATAGGGTGCATAAGCAATTACAACCCTCTATTGAAGAGCTTTATGGGGTGATTAATGAAACGATAGGCCGTGGCGGAAATGTCATCATTCCGACGTTTGCGATGGAAAGAGCGCAAGAAGTGCTCTATTTTTTACGAGAAGGTATTCTTAGTAAAAAGATAAAACATTTTATTAATGTGTTTCTTGATTCACCCATGGCAATTTCTGCAACGCAAATTTTTGCGCGGCATCCTGAATGCTATAACACAGAAGCTCTAAACCTGTTTAATGAAGGCAAAGACCCTTTTGGGTTTCCAGGGCTACATTTTACGCGTGAAACGACCGAGTCAATGGCAATCAATCAGGTGAGTGGTGGTGCTGTTATTATGGCAGGATCGGGTATGTGTACGGGCGGACGTGTGCGGCATCATTTGAAACATAATCTATGGAATCGGCGCAGTAGTATTGTATTTGTTGGTTTTGCAGCTCAGGGAACGTTAGCAAGACGTATTATTGATGGTGCAAAAACAGTAAAAATATTTGGTGAAGAAATGCCTGTTCAAGCCAGTATTCATACGATTGGTGGTTTTTCTGCGCATGCTGACCAAACTGAATTAATCGCATGGCATGCAAAAACAGGGAACCCTAAAACGACGTACCTTGTTCATGGTGAAGAAAAAAGCATGAAAAGCTTTGCTGCAAAAATTCAAGCAACAGATGTGAGAATACCAACGCTGCATGAATCGTTTGAACTATAAAGACGAGCATTAGCGTTTAGGCTAGTGTATGTATGCGATAGCGATGCACTAATAAAACAAGTGGTTAATGTCGTTATATCTGCAATACTGCATGCCTGAGCAGTATTTTTAGGGATGTTAATAGCACATATAGCGGTCTATACTAATAAAAAAAATGTAAGTATGGAGGGGTGAGGGATGAGCGATAACACAGCAAGTAATGCGCAGGCAGTGACCAAGGTTAATGTCTATTTTAATTTTAGAAGTCCATATTGTTATTTAGCGTCTAAAAGTATGTTTTCTGTCGTTGATCAATACCGCGTAAAGTTTTTATGGAAACCTTTTGGCGGATGGGCCGGTCGATCATCGCCTGAGCGAGTAAAGAAGAAAATACATTTAGTACGCCAAGACGTAGCACGTAGTTGCAAGAAAATGGGTATTCCATTTTCTCCACCACCGATTGAAACGGACCCAACATTGGCAGGCGCAGTCTCGTTTGCAGCGGAAAAAGAAGGCCTGTTGAAGCCTTATATCATTGAAGTGATGAGGCAAGAGTGGGCAGAAGGCCGTAATATCGGTGAAATAGATACTTTGTTTGAAGTAGCAGAAGTAATAGGCTTATCACATGAATGTGTTGAAGCAGCCAGTAGTGATGGGTCTTATCTTGTTAAAATGGATGAGAATTGGCAAGAAGCACAATCAAAAGGGGTTATTGGTGTGCCATCGTTTACGGTTGACGATCAAATTTTTTGGGGAAATGATCGGATTGATTCGTTGAAAGATCATTTGCATGACCTGAGATTGAGAAACATCTAATGGTAACAACAGAATCGTCAATAACACTTTATCAACGGCCAGATTGCCCCTTTTGTTGGAAGGTACGGTTAGTTGCTTTTGAAACCAAGCTGACCATTAGAGAAATTGTTGTTCAATTAGATAAAAAACACCCTGATGTCGTGTCTTTAAACCCAAATGCGACAGTGCCCGTTTTGGTAGACGGTGATTTGGTGATAACTGAGTCAGCACAGATTATTGAATACCTGCTTGACCAGTGTCCAGAAATACAGCTGATGCCTAGCTCGCCTAAAGCACGTGCGAAGGCCAGACAGCTACACCACTACAGTGATAGCAAATTAGGAAAAGTTCTATTTCCCTATATCAAGCAAAAACGAGATAGCCCAACACACGAAGCCAGTGCCGAGGTTAAGGAATCGACTCGGTTAGCCTGGTTTGATGAGCAGCTCATCTTATCGGAGCAATTGGGTCAGAGTGAGTTTTTTACTGGGCATTTCTCAGTGGCAGAATGCGCCTTAATACCGCGCTTTTGTTTGGCCATCACACATGGCTTAGCAATCGATGAGTCATTCCAAAACTTGCATGATTGGTATGCACGTTGTGCCGCCCGGCCCTCTTTTCTTAAAGCACTGCCTGAGCAATTTCCGGGGCTTGCTTAGTGCTCTGGTGCGACTTACGTTTCGTCGCTGTTAACATAAGTTTAATGGTTATCTACGAGGGGTTGTATGACAAACCTTAAGGTTATAACGGGTTTAATTTTATTGCTGTTGCTGATATCGGCATGGTTTTATTTCAGTGCTGAAGAGCCAGTGGCGGTACGCTTAGTGTCCGTTAGTAAAGGGCCAGTAGATTTAACGGTTTCTAATACTCGGGCAGGTACCATTAAAGCTTGTAACCGATCACATTTATCATTACCCACCGGTGGGCAAATTGCAGAGTTGTTTGTTAACGAGGGTGACCACGTTAAGAAAGATCAAGTGCTTATTCGACTATGGAATAAAGATCATCAAGCTCGTTTTGAAGAGGCGATTGCCAGAGTGGAAGCGGCCAAACTCACGGTAATTGAAAGCTGCCGTATGGCGAGCCTTAATAAACGTGAACATAAGCGATTAACAGGGTTAGCGGCTAAAAAACTGGTGTCTGTGGAACGTTTGGATGCTGCCGAGACGAAAGAGACTATCTCAGCGGCAAGTTGCAAGAAGGCCCAGGCTAGTAAGGACAGTGCTATTGCCGGTATGAAATTGCAACAGGCGATGATAGAGAAAACCGAATTAATAGCGCCCTTTTCGGGTGTGATTGCTGAAATTAACGGTGAAGTGGGCGAGTACATTACGCCATCTCCATCAGGTGTGGCAACGCCCCCCGCCATTGATTTAATTGGCGAAGGTTGTTTGTATGTCCAAGCCCCTGTCGATGAAGTGGATGCCTCCTCAATTCAACCGGGTATGCTTGTGCACGTGACATTAGATGCGTTTCGTGGGGAACGGTTTGAGGGAAAGGTTTCGCGAATTGCACCGTATGTAAAAGAGCTTGAAAAACAAGCGCGTACGGTAGATATAGATGTTAATTTAGTAGATAAAGAACATTATCAAAAAATGCTTATCGGCTATAGCGCCGATGTAGATGTGGTTATTGAGCAGCAGAAAAACACCCTTAGGTTACCGACAGAAACGATTATTGATGGCAATAAAGTATTGGTATATCAGGCATCTAATAAACAGTTGGTCTTAACGGAGTTTACCCCGGGCTTGAGTAACTGGCGTTATACAGAAATTAAGGCGGGCTTAACGGATACTGAGCAAGTGCTGATATCGCTTGATGTAGAAGGCGCTGTGGATGGAGCCTTAGTGACCATAGACGATGATTGAATTAGATCATTTAGAAAAAAAGTTTCAAATCGGTGATCAAGTTGTTCATGCTCTGGACGATGTTTCTTTAAAGATTGAACAAGGCGAGTATATAGCTGTGATGGGGCCGTCAGGCTCAGGTAAATCAACCTTAATGAATATTTTGGGCCTGCTTGATAGGGCTAATTCGGGTGATTATATGCTCGATGGTATTAATGTATCGACCTTAGAGGAAGCCGAGCGGACAACGTTAAGAAGTCAAAAAATTGGTTTTGTTTTTCAGTCTTATCATTTAGTACCCCGACTATCGGCACGAGAAAATATTGAGTTGCCGATGATGTTATCGGGCATCCCAGCGCAGCAACGTAAGCAGGCAGTGGATGATATTCTTGATAAATTGCACCTAATGGATCGAGCGCATCATAGCCCGAATCAATTATCAGGTGGGCAACGACAACGTGTCGCGATAGGCCGAGCAATAGTGATGAAGCCGAGCATTTTATTAGCAGATGAACCGACGGGTAATTTGGACTCAACATCTGGAGAGGGTGTGACGCAGTTGCTCGAATCACTAAACGCAGAAGGTATTACTTTAATGGTAGTAACTCATGACGCCACACTGGGTGCACGAGCGAAAAGGCAGTTGAATATGTTAGATGGGCGTATAGTTTAACGATGTTTTGGTCAGACATTGTGGGGTTTATAACGCATGTCTTAAGTCGACACCGGTTTCGTACGATAACGTTATGGCTTGCCATTGCCATTGGTGTTGTTGCAGTTAACTTGTTAACAGCATTGGGCGAAGGGGCCAAATCATTTGTCCTTAAAGAGTTTAATGTACTCGGCCGTAATACGTTAATTGTTTTACCTGGGAAAAAAGAAACCACCGGTGGTATGCCGCCTCTGACAGGTGAATCACCAAGACCGTTGACATTGAAAGATGCCATATCAGTCTCTCGGCTATCAGGTGTAAAAGCAGTGGCGCCCATAGTGGTCGGTAATATTGAAGCCTCGTATGACGGTAAAATTCGTGAAGTATTAACGATTGGCACGAGCCGAGATTTTTTCCTTATTCGTCAATTAAAGGTATCTCAAGGTCAAATGCTACCGACTTTAGACCTCGATAAAGGCGAAGCAGTGTGCGTTATCGGCAATAAATTACGACAAGAGCTATTTCAAAATAAGCCGGCGCTTGGCGAACGGATACGGCTGGCAGACAGTCGATTTCGAGTAATAGGGGTATTAAACCAAGGCGGTACTAGTTTTGGTTTTGATATGGATGATGTGATTATTATTCCGGTCGCAAATGCACAGTCTGTGTTTAATGTAGAAGGGCTGTTTCGTTTATTTGCAGAGGTGCGGGTTTATCAACAGCTCGATAATATAAAGCAAGCCATTATAGAGCTGTTAAAAGAGCGACATGAAGGTGAAGAAGACGTTACGGTGATTTCTCAAGATGCTATGTTGACCTCGGTTCAAGAAATATTGGATATATTAACAATAGCGGTGGCAGGCATTGCCTCTATCAGCATGTTAGTCGCCGGTATTTTGATTATGAATATGATGATGATAACGGTTTCTCAGCGGGTTAAGGAAATTGGCTTACTCAAAGCATTGGGGGCAACCTCATCAACAGTACGGGTGTTGTTTTTATCTGAGGCTGGGCTGATAGCAGCAGTGGCCTCTATGTCGGGTTTAGCGTTGAGTCAGCTGATTGTTTTACTGGCGAATATATATTTTATAGAGCTCCAATTTCACTCACCTTGGTGGGCGCAAGTGGGTTCTATATTATTGGCGATATTACTGGCGCTTATATTTGCATGGTTGCCAGCTCAGCGAGCATCAATGCTTTCGCCCGTTGAAGCGCTGCAAGGTAAGCAGCAAAAGGAAGTGTCTTGAATTGGGTCGATAGTGGACGCTGGATCTTTAGCTCGGTATTGAGCTATCGGTCGAGAAGTTTATTAACGGCTTTAGGAATGGCCGTTGGCATTGTCTCGGTGACCTTGTTAACGGCTATCGGCGAAGGGGTTCAACAGTATGTATTAGACAGTTTTTCACAGTTTGGCGCTCGAATTATTGCCATTAACCCTGGTTTAAAAGAAACGCATGGCGCTGGTGGCCTGCTGTCTTCAGTGCGACCGTTAACATTGCGAGATGCACAAGCGCTAAAGCAGTTAACGGGTGTTGAAAAGGTGGTGCCTGTGGTTCAAGGCTCGGGCGTTGTAGAGTTTAATAATCTGCAGCGCAGTGGGGTTATTTTGGGTGTCGGGCCGGATATGAGTGATGCCTGGGACTTTAAAGTGGCTCAAGGGAATTTTTTCTCCGGTAATTTGGAAGATGCGCGCTCGACAGCGGTATTGGGTTACACCATGAAAAAAGAATTGTTTGGTGACTCAAACCCACTCGGCCAGCATATTCGTGTGGGTGGTCAGCGGTTTCGGGTCATTGGCACTATTGAAAAAAAAGGCCAGATGCTTGGGGTCGATATGGACGATACGATCTATATTCCAGCGCAAAATGGTTTGCAGATGTTTAACAGAGAGTCGTTGATGGAAATTAATGTAGTGTTTTCAGCAAATGTAACATTAAAGCGCATTGAAACGCGTATTAAGGATCTTATGATTAAGCGTCACGGGCGAGAAGATGTCACGCTAACCACACAAAATGATATGTTGGAGTCAATGGGCAAAATACTCTCTATTTTAAAATTATCGGTGGGTGGGCTAGGCGCTATTTCATTGCTCGTTGGTGCAGTTGGTATTTTGGCGATTATGACAACAACGGTAAGAGAAAGAACAGCCGAAGTGGGGTTGCTCCGAGCGCTTGGTGCGGATAAAAAAACGATATTAATATTATTCTTGGGTGAGGCTGCCGTGTTAGCGTTAATGGGCGGCCTGTTAGGCTTAGTATTGCTGTTTATGCTAACCGGCTTGTTACAGCTTTTTTTACCGGGCTTACCGATAACGTTTAATCTACTTTTTTTAGGGCTGGCATTAGTGATGTCAGCAGTAATTGGCCTCATAGCCGGTGTTGTCCCAGCTGGGCAAGCGGCAAACTTAAACCCGATTAACGCACTTCATGAAGAGTAATTAATGCGCAGGCTGATGTGTCTTTAAGCGCTGAGTGAAGAGAATAATACTGATCGTTAATAGTATGTAAAAAGGATACAGGTTTTGCCAATGGTGATGATTGCCGATTAAAAACCCGGCCAGTGGAGGGCCAAATAATATCCCTGGGCCTTGGCCAGTAATAACAATGCCTATAACACGGCCTGTATCAATCGGCTTATCGGCTAAACGAGGGCTTTGGGCAAAAATAGCAGTGGGTATCATGCCTAAGAAAAACCCCAGTAAAGCCAATAGTATTAAACCCAATTGGTCTGGATAGCTTGTGTGTAGCAGTAGAGTGATTACGATAGTGAGCGCGACGGCGGGGAACGTCAGCATTTTAAACCAAGGGATGCCCCGATGAATGAGAAAGCCGCTGACTAAATTTCCAGGGATAATAAAAGCGGGCAAAATAGTCGTAATAAAAAGTGCGTTGCTCAAGCTAACTTGATAGGTTTCAATGAGGTATGTGGGAAGATAGGTGAGCATGCTAAAGAAGGTGCCAGTGAAACAGGTAAAAATGAGCCCCATAATAATAGCCTTATAGACAACGGACCGAGAGAGTTTCTTATGAACGGTGTCAGAGGCGGTACGTGTTGGGTCAACAAGTTTTATTGATAGTATAAGTAAGGGTAGGGCAAGAAAAAACGCCGTGCCCCACAGCCAACGCCAGTTAAAAAACTCTAAAATCACAGGGGCTAATAAAAAGGTTAGCACACTTCCCGCGGGCATCCAAAGTGCCCAAACACCCATTGTTAAGCCCATATCGGAAGGTTTCGATAAATGTGAAATTAAAGTTGGTGCAGCAACAGACACAAAGATAACTGCGATGCCTTCAATGATACGGCTTAATATTAATTCGTTAGCAGAATTGATAATGATGCTAAAGCCGGCGGTAATAATAATCAGGCTTAATGCGATTTGTAACACTTTTTTGGGGCCGTACCGATGCGATAAGGCGCCAACAAATATGCCCAGTAGGACACTGGCTAAGGCAGCCGAAGACATAATCCAACCAATTTGGATAACACTCAACGGTAACTCTTTTTTTATCTCTAATAAAGCAGGGCTAGCTTTGGTAACAGTAATGGCCGACGCTATACCGGTTAGGAAGCTTAAGCAAACACCACTCCATTGGGTTTTCATAACTGTGTTCATATTAATTGTGTTAAATAATCTGAAAGGCTAGGGGCTATTAAAAGGTAAGCCGCTGTGCCTAAGGTTAATGCGGTACAAAAAAGTGCAGAATCCAGTTTAAATCGATCAGCTAAAGCAATACCAACGATAACGGGGGGGGCAGCGGCTGTAATGCTGGTGATAATTAACACCTCACCGCTTAAGCCAACAGGAACCCCACTACTAAACGCGATGGCTGGGCTAACAATCAGCTTAATGAACATAGCTGGTATTGTCAAAAGAACATATTTAAAGCTGCTTATTTTAAAGTTTACGCCCACCATTAAAAGTAACATAGGCACAGTTGCCAGCCCCATCATTTTAAATGCCTGAATAATGCTTTCGTGCGGGATCCATTGAAAATACCGAAGGGTTAACGCTATAACGATTGCCCAAACGGGCGGCATCAGCAGTAATTCACGACCTAAATGACCACCGGCAATGCGCGTTCCAAAGTGCGCTGCAACCAGCACGGCAATTATCCAAACAAAAGGGACGGTGGCGAGCAGGTCATAAATTAATGGAATGCTGGCCATTTCAGCACCAAATAAGGCCTCAACGGCAGGCAAGGAAATCCCCATGCCATTGCCAAAACTAGCCGCTAAAACTAAAGCACCGGCTTGAGGGCGGGAAATATACCCTGCACGAAGCAGTCCAGAAAATAGGATTAGGCTTAGACCCAAGCACAGGCTGATGGTGATAATGCCGGTCATGGGTACCTGATAAAGCTCTTCTTTTAGTGGCGTTGTAAGAATGATATATAAAATCAGGGTAGGTGCTAACAGGTTAACCACCAAGGCACTTAGGGTGCTTCTTAGTTGTTGTGTTGTAACACCGCCGGGTTCAAATTTATGCCAAGCCACGCCGGTGGCGAGGATTAAAACCATGGGTATTAAGCTACTCATTGAGGTTATGCTTTTCCTGCAATTTGAATGGAAGTGGCCGGTGCTTTTTCACCAACGTGCATGGCCATAACTTGATCACGAATAGACATTTCCGAATAGGTCATTCGGTCTCGTTGACGCAAGACCTCAAACCAGGACTCAGACATATACACTTCAGAAAAAAGCTGGTGGTCATTCGCATCATGAAATATTTGCCAGAAATACGCGCCATTCCTTTTGCGAATAACCCGTAATTTTTTCATTAGAGAGAGAAACTCATCTGTTTTGTCCTGAGGAATACAGTATTGAATAGATACCAAAACGGGGCCTCTATCACCGGGAACTGAGTCTTCATCAATAGCGATGGGCCATTGAGTTGTGGGAGAGGGGTCTAAGCTATCATTTGCGATGGCAAAACGGCGGCTTAACAATAAAGTGAGTAGTAGCCCAGTGGACGCGATGAATATTGAAATGCTAGAGCCATAATGGTCAGATAAGCTCCCCCATACCAAGCTGCCAAACCCCATGCTGCCGCCAAAGGTAAGCATGACAAGAGAAATGGTGCGTGCACGTACCCAGTTAGGTACGACCATTTGAGCAGATAAAATAAAAGATGAAAAACTAGAAATCCACGCGCAACCCAAAGCAACTAAGGTTAAGCCTAAGGTATACAAATTAGGTTTATAAGCGAGCAGTACTAAGGGTAAAGATAAAATGACGGTGGATAATGAAATAATTTGGTTACGTGTGAGTAAACGATGAAACCGCGGTAATAAGAACGCACCCAAAATTGTTCCCAAGCCCACGACAGCCATTGAAATACCGAAACTTTGAGCGCCCATGTTCATTTCACGAATAACAATAATGGGTAATAAAGCCCAAGAAACACTGGCGAAAAAGAAAAACATCGCACTACGGAATAATACGATACGTAATGAACGGACATTTCGTGTGTAGCGTAAACCAGCTTTAAAAGCACCCATAAATCGTTCAACGGGCAAGGCAGACTGATTATCTGGTTTTTTGGGTTTCCAAATAGCTAAGGCCACAATTAAGCCGGTAAACGAAACTGCGTTAAAGATAAAAACCCCAGTTGGGCCAGATTGAAAAATAATAAAGCCACCAATGGCCGGACCAATGGCGCGGGTAACATTGGTACTTAAGGTGTTTAAAGTAATCGCGTTTGGCAACTGTGCTCTGGGCGCAAAATCGGGCACGCTGGCTGCCCAAGCGGGCCTCATCATCGCATTGCCAGCACCTAAGGCAAAAGTAAATAGCAACAAACTTAAGGGCGTAACGGCATCAAAATAAGTACTGATCGCAAGGCCGCTTGCTGTTAGAAACAGCGCGATATGTAGGGCCAGCAACATTCGACGGTGGTCAATTAAGTCAGCCAACGTGCCGGATGGGTAGGCTAAAAATAAAAATGGTAGGGTGATGGCCGTTTGGATTAAAGCGATATAAAGGTCGGATGTTGGCATGGAAGCCATCAGCCAGGTGGTGCCAATTTCTGTCATCCAGGTGCCAACATTTGAGATGGTCATAGCGACCCACATCATCCTGAAAACAGGCGATTTAAAAGGAGTCGTTAACGAAGATGAGTTCAATGATTAGTTTGAGGCAAGTTTTATTAATAGGCGATTATAACAGGTGTTACTTATCATCTTGTTATTCGGTTATTACCGTTTAACGTTGAAATAAATAAGACGTTCTTTTGCATAAGGCAACTAACATTAACATTAAAGGCACTTCAATTAAAACACCCACAACAGTGGCTAAGGCTGCTCCAGATGAAAGACCAAACAGTATAACTGCGGTAGCAATCGCCACTTCAAAGTGGTTAGAGGCACCAATCAGTGATACCGGTGCCGCATCTTGATAAGAGAGTTTAAACAATCGAGACAAGACAAAATAACCTAATGTAAATATGAATACCGTCTGTACTAATAAGGGGATGGCTATCCATAAAATAGTTAAAGGGTTTGAAACAATAACCTTGCCTTTGAATGAAAACAGCAAAACAAGGGTCATTAACAACGCTAAGATGCTCACCGGTGTCAGCCAATGTAAAAACTTTTCATTAAACCAATCCATGCCCTTATGTTTGATGATTAATTGCCTTGAAAAATAACCACTGATCAATGGCAAGGCGACATAGATAGAAACAGAAAAAAGCATCGTTTCCCAAGGGACTGGCATTGCGTTTACATTCAGTAGTACCGTGCCTAATGGCCCATAAAGGAAAAGCATCATGAGTGAATTGATAGCGACCATCACTAATGTTAAGCCGCCGTTTCCTTTGGCTAAGTGGCTCCACATTAAAACCATGGCAGTACATGGTGCAATTCCCAGTAAAATCGTACCAGCGATATAACTTCGCCATAACTCCACCTCCTCACCATTTACGAGGACTTCTGTACCCGGTAAAAAATCTCTAAATAAGTAGCCTAAAAAGAAATAGGAAATGGCAAACATCGTGAACGGTTTAATAGCCCAGTTTATAAATAGGGTTAATAAAACGGGTTTTGGTGTTTTTGCAGACTTAAGCACCTGAGCAAAATCTATTTTAACCATGATGGGGTACATCATAAAAAACAAGCACACAGCAATGGGGATGGAGACTTGGTAAATAGAAAAGTCATTAAGTACAGTTGCAACGCCTGGCGCAGCTTTACCTAAGAATATGCCACCGCCAATGCAAAGAGCGACCCAGAGACTTAAATAACGTTCAAAAATGGATAGTTTTTTCTCTGTTACATCAGTCACAGTTATCTCCTGATTCATATCGTGAGTCTAATGGCGAGCTAAATGGTGAGGAGTTCGCACGCCGAGCCTAGCTAACAACCCTTATGGTCATTTATAACTTAACGCCATAATGGTTTAGAGCCACCATCATAAGCCAATAACTGCCAATTGTAAGCGCAATAGAAAGGCTAAGGCTGGTGTAAAAATGTAAGCCATACCTTAACAAAAAGGGGAGGGTTATAAATAAAACAAAAGATGGCAAAATAAGCTAAAAAACACTGCTTGATAATGCGCTGACCTTATCCACATCTTTTGTGTCAATGTATAGCCAAATCATTGCTAGTACCGAAATGAGAGGCATAGATGCCAGTAAAGCGCCCATTAAAGAGCTTCGCTTTGCTAGCTCTGAGACAGCTACAATAAGAACTGTTGTGATAACAATTTTTGTTATGTAGTAGATCACTTAAGGTACCTTTATTTTGCCTTTATAACACTTGATTGAATCGATGGTTAAGCATTGTATCAGCTCAATTTACTTGTAATAACATATAACTAACGGCGATATAACGCAGGAGTTTACCTGCCGTAACCAATATAAGAAACCAGAGTAAGTGAACCCTTAAAACACCGGCAATAACGGTTAACGGGTCGCCAATGATTGGAACCCAGGCAAAACATAAGGAAAACAAACCGTATTTAGTAAAACGCTGTTCTGCTCGAATAAAATCAGCTTCCGACATTCGTAACCATTTTTTTATTACAAGCAAGCTAGCCCAGTAGCCTAGGGCATAGTTTGTCAGTGATCCGAGCACATTGCCTATTGTCGCAGTGATAACTAGCGTAGTGGGTGATAAACCGCTTAGTAATAAAGCATTTAAAACAATTTCTGAGCTTAACGGTAAAACTGTGGCGGCTAAAAATGCAGCAATGAAAAGGCCAAGATGTCCGAGTTCTGAAAAATAGTCCATGAGGCTTAACGGTCGAGTTAAGTGACCGCTTTAGTCATGGTAAAGGTTTCTTTGTTAGACATGTTTAACTACCAACATTTCGCTAGCGCCTTTTTGAAACTCATACGGCACGGCACTAAGAGAAACCTCAAAACCAGATTCTTTTAAAGCAGTCATTACTGGTTTTAAATGTGGTGAAACTTGATTATCGCCTAATGAAAGTAATGGATAAACCCGAACCTCGGTGGCTATACGACAAAGCTCTTTCATCGATAGAAGGTGCTGCGCTCGATCGACATGCCCACTGTATAAAAATAAATAATGCGAACATAAGGCCAGCTCAAACGCATGATCTTTAAAAGGCAACATGGGTAGTGCAGAATTTACATAACGGCCGGATTTTTTACCGTGCTCATAGTCGTTTAAGAATATTTGCATGGCACCCATTCTAGTTTTACCCATGGCTTCAACGTTTGCGATGTCTTTCCACACATAATCAATTGTATTGTTGGCAACCTGCTCCATAACCTGCGGGTAAACCGTATTAATTCTTGAGCGTATTTCCTCGGCAGTAAATTGATAGATAGGGTCTATAGACACAACCTGATCATTGGTGCGTGATAATTCGGCATTAAAGCTGGCTGGGCCATCTCCACAGCCAACAATGCTTTTTTTAAGATCAGATTCTGATAACGAAAACATGCCCCTGTATTCGCTTAACGACCTTCCCCATGGGATGACTTCAGAAAGCTGCATTATGATTCCTTTTTTGTATCGAATTTATTTTCGCAGGGTTTGCGTGTAGCAAGAAATAGACAGGTGGTTATTAATATTAATGGTGTTGTTTAGAATATAAACGATAAACCAAAGAAATTAACAGGCAGATACTCGCTGGAAACAATAATGCCATGAAATGGTATTTTAAGAATAGTAATGAGCCTAAGGTACCACCCAATATAAAGCCAATAATGATCGTTAAAAAAAGTTTTGCTTTACGTTTATCCAGTTCGTTACCTTTAACAAGCTCTCCAAGCATGATGCCTAAATCGGTGAAAATTCCTGTTAGGTGGGTGGTTCTAATGATCGCTCCACTATAGGTTGTTGCCAATGCATTTTGTAAACCGCAAGCCATCGAAGCAAAAAAATGGCCATAAAATGAGCCTTTAGTTAGCAGCAATAGGGTTACTAGTAACAAGGCAGACTCTAAAAATAATGCAGTATCGTAATGCTTTCCAAGCTTTAGCGTTGAACCATGTAATAAAAATCCAGCTATCGACGAGCCAAATAGAAATGACAATAAAATACCCAGTAAATGAAGGGTATGTTGAAAGGGCAATGTTAAAAAGCCGGTACCTAATAAGGTAGCGGTGCCTGACAAGTGCGAGACTGATTGATGCTCAAAACTAAGTAATCCGACTGCATTAACAAAGCCTGCTACTAGTGCCAGAATGAAGGCACCAACTTCAACCCATTTTGGTAACGTTGAAATCAATCCTCAAAGTCCTGTGTAGTTAGTGGCTCAAACAATGGCATAAGGCGAGCGAAACTGTCATGACATTGTCTGTACCCAATTTGCGACTCCGATGGCCTCCATAATAAACTCAACCGATAAAGCGGCTAATATCATGCCCATGATTCGTGTTAAAAGAGAGGCGCCGCCGTGGCCAATTATTCTGATGATCCTGCCTGAAAAAAGAAGTAGAAGCAGCGTAATCACCAAAACAACAAGCACCGTTGCTGTAGTCATCATCTGTTCTTGAACGGTGTATATATTATTGTCAGTTATTAGGATAACCGCCAGAATTGCCCCAGGTGAGGCGGTGGCAGGAATCGCCAGCGGAAACACAGATATGTCGTGCATAGGCTCACCTGTTTTTTCGAGCGTGTTATTTGAAAAAACCATCTGTAAACCAAATAAAAATAGAATGACCCCGCCAGAAACCTGAAATGAAATAAGGCTAATTCCCATTGCGCTAAGTAAGACTTGGCCGACCAAAATGGCGCCGACTAAAATTAGCACGGTATAGACAATGGTTTTGTAGGCCGTTTTTATCCGCTCCTTGCTAGAAAGTTTTGCGGTTAGCGCAGCAAAAAGCGCCATTGTGCCTATAGGGTCGATTGTCGCCCAAATAATTAAAAAGTCGTGCAGTAATTTATCTATCATTTGTACTCGGTTTAATTGTCATCATATTTTAAATAGCCCTCGTATCTTTTTGTTTGAGTTGATGTGCTTGAAAGCAATGAATTTAACATGGAAGCACTAGGCGTACTAAATGCAATTTTAGTGGAAATCAAACGGCATAGTGGTGCGGTTAAGTTAAAGCATACAATGGTTAAGCATGGTTTGTGTGTAAATAGTTAAGCACACAGCCCATTAAGCGGTTGATTGAAAGAAACCGTTCTTCAGGTGCGGATAAAATTGTATCCTCCGTTTGAATGTATTTAGCTTCTACAAGCTCATCACCACAGTTATCGACAAGAGCTTGTGCAGATTGAAGCGTAGTTTCTAGGTGAAATTGCAAACCGATGGTCTTAGTGCCAATTTGAAAAGCTTGGTTTTCGCAAGCTTCACTTTTTGCAATGTGAATGGCACCTTTAGGTAGCGTAAAGGTTTCGCCATGCCAGTGAAATGCATTAATGTCATCGGGAAATTGGAAAACGGTGCTTAGCTTTGGTTGTATGGCCTTTACTGGAAACCACCCAATTTCTTTTTTTGGCTGTGGATAAACTTTGGCGCCCATGGCGCTGGCAATAAGTTGTGCGCCTAAACAGATACCAAGAACAGGAAGGTCTGATTTAACGGCTTTTTGTATAAATTGTTGTTCCGCTTCTAACCAAGGGTATTGTTGATGGTCATTTACACTCATTGGCCCGCCCATCACAATAAGAAAGTCAATATCTGTTAAGTCGGGTAATGCCTCAGAATTATAAAGCTGTGTGCTGGATATGTTGTAACCCGCCTGTTGAAGCCAAGGCGCAATACTGCCCAAACGCTCAAATGGAACGTGCTGTAAGTAATGTGCTCGCATGGTGTTCCTTACCTTTTTATGCCAAGGTCTTTAAATAAGGGTGAAAAAAACACGGCGAAGGGGCGTTGAGCTTATCCATCTGCATGAACAGGTGATGTTCCATTATTTTTGCGAGTTAAGTGTAAGAAAACACCCAGCGAAGCGAGTAATAAAGCGGTGCTTGTAATAATCGCTACGGGGTAATATAAATTACCAGCCAGTTCTAACTGGCTATATTTAATCACCATAATCAACGCCTCTAAAGACAGCGCAATACAAACCGTTCCAATAAATCTTGGAATGGTTCTACGTAAACTTTCAACAGCATCTTCATGTTCTTCTTCGCCGGAATACTCTTTATTAATGACCAAGGCGAGTTCAAAAACAGCTAAAGCGATAATCCCTGTATTAACTCCGCTCAAAAATATTTGCATAATATCTTTGCCTGCAAGAATGCCTTGAATAATTGTTTGCGCGAGCGAAAAAATGATAGCTAAAGCCATCCCAAAAAATATAAAAGTAAAGAGTTTTGCAACAAGAAAACGCATGATATGGCTGATGTCTTTTTTCATTTAAAACTTCCTATGACATTTAACGACCGCGCTTAGTGACTGTGCTATGTTGCTTGGTCAGATTAATTTATTGGTGAGTTGGCCCCCATTTATACCGCAGTGTAGTTACTATTTAAATATGTGTTAGCATTTTAATAATGCTTATATTGCTTTAAACCTAATGGTCAGATTGTGCAAAAAGGCTCCGTTTAGATAAACACAGCAAGGTGCGATTTTTACAGAGTAGCTTCATGGTTTATGTCGTTATTATTAAGCCTAACATACCAAACATAAAGCCCAAAACGGCTCCCATGGGTGGTGCCCAATGTTTTTCTAAAGTCACTTGTGGCGCCAAGTCTTGAAATATTGAATAAAGAATGCCCCCAGAGGCGAAAAGCATAATACCAGCGATAATAATTATTTCATCAGACAACCAAAGATAACCGCTCACCCCAGCAATCGGGCCAAGCAAGGCCATCACAGTAAAGGTAATGATAATTTTATAAGGCTTATAAATAGCTGTGGCGTTTAATTCGCGATAGGCATTAAAGCCTTCTGGCATATTTTGTAAAGCGATTAAGCCAGCCATTAACAGGGCGTTGCTACTGCCCGTTGCAAAGGCTGCTCCTAACGCTATGGATTCAGGAATAAAATCAGACAGCATAGCGGCTAATTGACTTGCTGAAGTGTTGGTTTTTTTAAGATAAATATCAAGAAATAAAAAACTGAAGCCACCCATTAGCAAGCAAAGGCAGGCAGACAATGGGGGCAGTACCTCTATACTTTCGGGGACTAAAACAAAAGCAACTGCGGATAATAATGCGCCTGCTCCAAAAGCGATCACACTGTGCCTTAGCTCTTCTTCTAACCATTTGTTTGCAATTTTTTCATAGCAGGCAATAGCAGCGCCTAAGGCCATCGCTAGCCCAGCGAATAAAGTTGAGGTAATAACAGTCAGTAAAGAATCCATTCACCAAAAGAGTGAATCTTTATTGCATCATTTTCTAAACAGCTGGTTATGGACGTGCAATGTGCTTAAAAGAAACTTGGTTTCTACCATTGTTCTTTGCTGAGTAAAGAAGTTCATCCGCTTCTTTAATGAGATCGTTCTCGTTATTTTCCTTGTTTGGGTGCATTGTTGATAATCCTATGCTGGCAGTTAAGATAGGAAGCGTTGGTGCTTTTTTATTAGGAATATTTAAAGAAAGAATCTCATCAAGTAATTTACTAAGCAAAACCTGTGCTTTATCTAAACTAGTGTTTCCATACACTATCGCAAACTCTTCACCACCATACCGAGCACATAGATCACTTGGCCTTGTGGCAAAACTTTTTAGGACTTGGCCGATTGATTTTAAACAGCTATCGCCGGCCTGATGTCCGTAAGTGTCATTTAGTAATTTAAAATGGTCAAGATCAACGATGGCCAGTGAGATGGGCATCCCGAGGCGGCGGCATCGCTTCCATTCACTATCTAGAAATTCATTAAAGTATCGGCGGTTTGGAATATCCGTTAAGCCATCAATACGCGATAAATTGAGAACTTCTTCTTCGGCCAGTTTTCGTTCGGTAATATTTTGGTGTGAAATGACAAAACATTGATCACCCTCTACAGTGAAGGGGGTCACGCGCATCATAAACCAGCGTTCTTCATTAGGGCTATGGCATGGGTATTCAAAGTAAAACTCTTTTTTTATCGGCTGCTATAACCGATCTAATTCCGCTGGCAGCTTTGACGCCAAAGCCATCGCCCATAGCCGCTGCTTTATCACATTCGCTTAAATAATTAACGCCGTTCCATTTTTCGTCTATCAAGCAGGCATTGTTTTGCCCAAACGCGCTCCAACTTTCATTGACAAATAAGATGTTACCTTGGATATCGATCACAACAATGTGTTCTGTAATGGTATCGAGAACAGATTTTAGGAAATCATAGGATTCAATCATCTGTTACCCCTATTTTTTTATAAGATGAAAACCAAATAAGGCATGTCATGTAGCTGCCTTGTTATGCTTTTTTGTTGCTATGTTTCCCGAAATAGTGCCCAGGTAGCGCACCAACGAGTGTCCCTGAAAAAATGAGGCTTATAATGATGGCAAAACCTTTGCGTGATTGCATGATCATGCCTCTAAGTAGTGTGCGTAGTTATGTAGGTGATACTCTTCATTATTCATGTTCGATCATTCCTTAATCAACACGCTGTTTAAATTAACAGACGGCGCATTTTTGCGCCGTCCAAGTTAAATCATCCAGTTAGGCGTTGCCTATTTATGTGCGATGGGTTTGTCGGTAAATAAGTAATCTTTTAGCTCTTTATCCATTCTTGGGTCTTTTCTTCTAATCCATTCAAGAACCATGGCAGCATGCTCTTTCTCTTCATCTCGATTGTGAGCAAGAATGGCTTTTAACTCTTCATCTTTGCATGCATCAACTCGTTGGTTATACCAATCTACCGCCTCAAGTTCTTCCATAAGGGAGGTGATGGCTCTATGCATATCTCTTGTTTCATCTGTAATTTCACTAATAGGTTCGTGATAGCCTTCATTTGACATATTTTTAATCCTTTTTTATTTCCATAGTTTATACGGCTCCCCGTTAAGGGGTTTAACGGGGAGCCGCAATATAAATATCACGCTAGGTCGAAGCGATCTGCATTCATTACTTTAACCCAGGCCTTGATGAAATCAGCAACAAACTTTTTCTGGTTATCATCTTGCGCATACACCTCAGCGTAGGCACGCAGGATTGAGTTAGAACCAAACACCAAATCAACGCGTGTTGCTGTCCACTTTACCTCGCCAGACTTTCGTTCCTGTATTTCATACAGGTTTTTACCCGCTGGTTTCCAGGTATAACGCATATCCGTTAAATTCACGAAAAAGTCGTTACTAAGGGCGCCGACGCGGTCTGTAAACACACCATGTTGGCTATTGCCGTAGTTGGTGCCCATCACGCGCATGCCGCCTAATAGCACGGTCATTTCTGGTGCGGTAAGCCCCATCAATTGAGTGCGATCGAGCATCAATTCCTCAGCGGAAACAGCATAATCTTGTTTCAACCAATTACGATAACCGTCATGAATAGGTTCAAGGTCGGCAAATGAATCGGCGTCAGTCATCTCATCGGTTGCGTCTCCTCTGCCCGGCGCAAAAGGAACAGAAGCCTCTACACCGGCGGCACTGGCAGCCTGTTCAACACCCACATTACCCGCCAATACGATTAGGTCAGCAATACTCGCACCGGTTTCGCTAGCAATTGGCTCAAGCACAGACAGTACTTTATTAAGCCGCTGTGGCTCGTTGCCTTCCCAGTTTTTTTGTGAAGCAAGGCAAATCCGCGCACCATTGGCACCGCCACGTTTGTCCGATTGGCGGAAAGTACGCGCACTGTCCCATGCTGTTGCCACCATTTCGCTGATACTTAGGCCGCTATCTGAAATTTTTGCTTTAACAGCCTCAACATCGTAGTTGCTGTTACCAACAGGAACAGGGTCTTGCCAAATTAAGTCTTCTTGTGGCACTTCAGGGCCGATATAGCGTGCTTTTGGCCCCATGTCACGGTGTGTTAGCTTAAACCAAGCACGAGCAAAGACCTCGGAAAAGTAAGCAGGGTCGTTGTAGAAGCGCTCAGATATTTTGCGATACTCAGGGTCCATTTTCATGGCCATATCGGCATCAGTCATAATAGGGTTTAGTCGAATAGAGGGGTCTTCAACATCAACAGGTTTATCCGCTTCGTCAATGTCAATCGGTTCCCATTGCCATGCACCGGCTGGGCTTTTTTTCAATTCCCAGTCGTATTTTAGAAGCAATGAAAAGTAACCGTTGTCCCACTCAGTTGGTTTGGTTGTCCAAGCCCCTTCGATACCACTTGTGACCGTATCACGACCAATACCGCGTGTTGTTTTGTTGTTCCAGCCTAAACCTTGCTCGTCTACATCAGCGGCTTCAGGTTCCGCGCCCAACAAGGCTGCATTACCGTTACCGTGAGTTTTGCCAACCGTGTGACCACCGGCTGTTAGGGCAACTGTTTCCTCGTCATTCATTGCCATCCGCTCAAAAGTAACACGTACATCGTGTGCAGTTTTTAACGGGTCAGGTTTGCCATCGACACCTTCAGGATTAACATAGATTAAGCCCATCATAACTGCGGCTAATGGGTTTTCTAAATCTCGCTCACCTGAATATCGGCTATTTTCGTTGTCACTAGGAGCAAGCCACTCTTTTTCTGACCCCCAATAGGTATCTTTTTCTGGGTGCCAGATATCTTCACGGCCAAAGGCGAAACCAAAGGTTTTTAGGCCCATCGATTCATAAGCAATAGTGCCAGCGTAAGTGATTAAATCCGCCCAGCTTAATTTGTTACCGTATTTCTTTTTGATGGGCCAAAGCAGACGCCGCGCTTTATCTAAATTAACGTTATCTGGCCAAGAGTTGATCGGTGCAAAGCGTTGATTACCGGTGCCAGCACCACCACGACCGTCAGCTATTCTATATGTACCAGCTGCGTGCCATGACATGCGGATCATCAATCCACCATAATGCCCCCAGTCGGCCGGCCACCACTCTTGGCTATCGGTCATTAACGCTAGCATGTCTTGTTTAAGTGCAGCGAAGTCAAGAGTTTTTACTTCGTGAGCATAATCGAAACTCTCATCTAACGGGTTTGTTTTGCTGTCATGTTGATGCAATATGTCCAGATTAAGGGCATTAGGCCACCATTTCATATTTGATGTGCTGACCTCTGTTGCACCACCGTGCATGACGGGACATTTATTTTCTGACATAAAGTATTCCTCAAGTTATTGGTTAGTCGTTACCACCTTAGGAGGTGGCGTGAACAAGCATCTAATAAATCCACCTATATGTATAGTCGATTGATTATATGATCACGATAGCTTTTATCTATTTGCCGCATTAATTAAATAGATTCCTGCATAACCCAATGTCTTGCATAAGCTTTAATTTACAAGATACGGTTTTCTCCCCCTTCGTTTTACAAGAATTTTCAGTCATATATCTACCAGCATAGGCCTTTAATTATTTTTTCAACAGTAAAGATACTATGTTTTTTTGTCACCCTGTGCGCGTTTAGTCATAATTTTGCAGGGCAATAACACAAGGGCGTTATTGTTTTTAGCCGATTGTTATATTTATTTTTTCTTTCGTAGGTCTTTTACTACATATGAATTACCCGGCCCTCGTTTGAGTTGAAACAAATCGATGGCTTTAAGAAGGCTGCTGAGGTTTTTATAACCGTAGTTTCTTGAATCGAATGATGTTTTATTAGAAATATGTGCGCCGACGGGGCCAAGGGCGGCCCATCCATTATCTTCTTCAGTGGCCTCAATGGCCTGCCGAAGTAAATTTATTAACTTGGTGTCAGACTTAATAGTCTTTGTTTTTGTTTGTGCGGTATCGCTGTTATCAGGTTTTTGATCTAAAAATAAAAACTTAGAGCACGCGTTAACGAAAGGAGAGGGTGTTTTTCGCTCACCAAATCCTAATACCACTTTGCCTTCTGCTAGGGCACGAGTAACCATTGGTGTAAAGTCGCAATCAGATGATACAAAGCACATAACATCTATATCTTTCGTATACATAACATCCATTGCATCAATAACCAAGGCTATATCAGACGCGTTTTTTCCTTTCGATAAATCATATTGTTGAACTGGCTGAATAGCATATTCATGTAAAAGGTCCTCCCATGCCTTTATAGAGGTTTTTTTCCAGTTACCATATGCTTTTCTTATGGTGACGACGCCGTATTTAGCAACCTCGCTAAGCACATCTTCAAACTTGCTAGCGGGCGCATTATCAGCATCTATAAAAAGAGCAATTTTTTGTTTTGAATCATCCATTCTTTTTACCTTGTTAATAGTTTTTAATAGCTAGTACTGCCAATAAAGTTTGTTAGGCTTAGTTAGCGTCGTGTAGCAATCGCTTGTCATTAGCGTGTATGCTCGGGAAACAGTATTGGCCAAGAATCTTGAGAACCGGCAAACAAACTTAGGCTGTTTGCTGAGGGTTTTTCGCATGGTTCTGCAGCAAACTCTTTAGCTACGTGTGCAGACACTGGGGAGAAATAAATGTTCACGTCGCAATGCAGGCGACCTTCCGATTCATGTCGAATAAAGGCAGCCATTTCTTTTGGTTTGCCAGCCTGAGTATACGCTAACAATAGGTGTTGGTTGATTAACTCTAGTTGATCATAGGCCAACATGGCATCACCAAGGTTTTTTTTGAACCAGTTTTTCATAAGGGTCTTGAGGCTAATGTATTGTTGTGCGTTAGGGTTTTAGGGTATACCTTTTCTCTTAAGTTCAGGAGCTTTTGACGTATTGGTAAACTCAATTTTAACGTCGAAAAAATTGGGCCTTTTTAATGCCTGCTTGATAATGGATGAAGGCATTAGCTATGCCAACAAACTTCAAGCAGACGAGGTGGCTCAAATAAAAAAAACTGCATAGCCTTGAAGGTAGTATTTAGCAAACCATTTGTAGTGTTGCTTTAGGTTTTACGGAGAGCGAAGCCAAATACGAATCGAGCCTATCACGTCAAGGAGCGTTTCGCTGTGAAGGTTTTGTTTTGAAATCAGTGATTAAATGATGAGGGTCAATGTAGGCACGTTGTTCCCTTGCGGCTTCGGCCCACCAAACCAATTGTTTGATGGTTCGGTCAAAATAATTGAACCATGAGTCATTATCGACCTCTGTTTGCGCAGCCCCGGTTTCGGTGAAGACTTCTTGTGCTTTAGGTACATGTATCATTGCGGAAACAGGCAAACAGCCCAGTTCTGATAAATACGTACGCATTCCAATGGCTGCACGCATACCACCCCATTGTCCTGCGGAATAGGTAGCGATCGCACATGGTTTGTAGGCAAACAAAGAGCTGCCAAAGTGATTCAACAGGTTAGCAAGTGCGGGGCTCATAGAATGGTTATATTCAGGGCTAACCATAATAAAGCCATCAGCACTCTCAATTTTTGTCGCTAAATCATTGAGTTCACCAGGGGCCTTGTTTTCCAAAGGAAACGGGGTCAGGTCTTGCAATCACGCATCTCCGCTTTTTTAATGGCTCGACTAACCGTTGAATAATGCACATTAAACTCATCAGCAATGTCTTTCATTAAATAATCACCACTGACATATGCACTAACGATTCCCTCGTCACGTGAGGAATAATTTTTCATATACCAGTTTAAAGGTTTAGCTTGCGCCCTACGCTGTACTCTTGGAACTTCTCTAAGGTCACCTTCTCCAGCAATGTCTTCAATTCGTGTTAGCGCCTTATCAACAAATGCATCGTCACCTAAAAAAACTTGTCGCTTCAAAGCAGCCCATATTGGCGACAGGCCAACGCCCTCACGGACAAAGTTTTCATAATTAATGACGGCAGTTTTTCTAGAATGACCAAAATGGTTTAATATCCAGTCCGTTTCCAACCAATCTGAACTAGAAACAACACCGATCATCGCCTGATAACTACTCCATTTCCAGTCCGACAAATCTGTTACCATTCCCGCTCTAATTGGGTTTAGTACAACATAACGTGATAATTCAAGTAAGTAAGCATCTTTTTGAACAAGAATAGCCTTAAATCGCCCCTGAAAAACATGACCAACACGCCCATGTCTTCGATTAGACTTTTGGGTAAATACTCCATTCAGTTGGCGCATCCCTTGTGACAAATTCCCCTCAATTGTTTCAATAACAATATGGTAGTGGTTATCCATCAAACACCATGCATGGCATCGCCAATTAAACCGATGACAAACCTGAGAAAAAACCTCTAACCAAATCAACCTATCTTCATCGTCAACGAAAATATCTTCACGTCGATCACCACGAGAGGTCACATGATAAAGTGCACCCGCATATTCAATTCTTATTGGTCTAGCCATAAACAGACCCTATCAACACAAATGCATGATTGCAAGACCTGACCCTCTTATTCATGACGCTCTCTAGGACAGTGCTAAACTGTTCATCTGGTTCAATACAAAAACGTTTTTCTTTTGGAACAGGTTTGTGTGTTTTATCATCTGCAACATGCGTTGTAATACTTTCTGCAAGTTCTTGACTAAAGAAAGCATCCGTTATTTCAATCCATGTCGTATTTCCATTTATTGTAATAATTGCATCTGGTGGTTCAGGCTTTCTAATTACTACAACAATGTTGTTTAAAGATGCGCTATGCTTTTTAAAGCTATCAAGGACTGAATTCTCATGTGCATTTTTGATTTTATTTCTTTTCATGGTAATAATTTATAAACACTATTTATCTAAATTCCACTCTTGGATTACATTTTCTACTATTGCATAGTTAATTATTAACTGTGTTTCTGGGTCAGAGACATCTCGTGTCAACGAATTAAAAACATCATTTATTTCAAAAAAATCTAAATCAGGGGACATATTTTGGTATTCTTCCTTTAGGCTACCATCAGGACAGACTTTATTAAGGAAGCCTTGTATGGATGCAGGGCGTTGATCATCACTTGGGAATTTGTGCTCACCCTTTGCTATGTATGCGCCATTATATGCCATATTTGATTGGGTATATGCTGCCCACGCTACGCTGTACGCATCATCTTCGTTGGATATAAACTCTTTAATTAAACTGGATAATCCGACTGCTAATGATTTAGGGTCTATGTTATCTATATTGTCTTCAATACCTGAGCTTCCGAATACTGTAATTAAGGTTTCACCTTCTTGTAGCCCTTGAAACACACCATGTTGAAAACCAACTTTACGTTTTTTTCCATCAATATTTAAGAAACCTTCTACTGCACCTGCTTGAGATGGTCTTTGTTCACCATTTTCGTGTAAGTATTTCGCAAAAACTTCAATTGGAACCTGAGCGATACCTTGACCACCACTTTCATCAATGGTTTTCAAAATATTAGCAACATTTACTTCTTTTTTCCCACCGAATAAACTACTAAATAACCCCATCTCTATCTCCTACGTTCGATTTTAGTTTTTAAGCATAACGCCTTGCTAAGGGGCAACCGAAACGCAGTGTAGGTTGTCCCGCGGAGGCCACGCTTTTTGTGGCCGGAGTGTACTTGAGCAACTTGTTACGTTGCACTGGCACGAGCCTGATGATTAAAAAATAGCACCAAGTTCCGTGCCGTTGTTACCTTGCCGTAGTAAGGATTACTTTCGTAGCCCTCAAGGCTTCGGCTAGTTCGTTGCGCAATTTCCTCAACTAAATCCAGATCGAGATCATCTTCGTCAAGCATCAATGTATCGAACAAACCATCAGAAGCCTTTATAGGAACATTTCCCTTAGTTGGTAGTGCAGCTTGGAGCTGCTCATAGACCGCTCGGATAATCCAAGTATCTACGACCTTTGGATCAAACTCCCTGGCAAATTCACAAATAGATAAACCACTACGTTCTTTACATAAATTTTGAAAATGCCTCTCTAATTTAGGCTGATCTAAAGCGCTCCAGACTATTACGAATAAAGCTATTCCTGCAATCACTAGCAGATACCAAAGCTGATAAATAACAATTGCCACCGCTATTGCGCAAAAGGCAATTAGTATCGGTTTGCTTGCCATTTTAGGCTCGTACTTAGGCATGAATCGTGATGCTTGCTTCATACTTCACCTTGCAACGTAACGCCTTATATAAGGTGCGCGGCTTTATCGCGTCGCCTTGATATTTTTGTTATAGGTTTTATTAACTTTGGATGGATACATATGAGCGAACATAGTTTTCACAATATAGGCAGAGTAGTTTTTCAATTATTTTCCAAGTTGCTGCGGCCAATGGAAAAGGGGCTACACCCAGCACTGACAATACGGCCAAAGGAGGCAATTCTAGTTGAAGATAAATGTATACCGCAGCAAGTACGAGAGATACTACAAGCCAAAAAAGGAAGCTGCTAACTATGGAAACGATTCGAACCAATGCGGTTATTTTTGCATGTGCTGTTGCAGCCTCAAAAGATTGGAAAGGTTTATTTTCATCCAGTGATGGGAACATGATTTTTACCTATAACGCCCAAAGCAGCGGCGGCGAAGCCGTCCAGCCACAAAGTGGCGATGCTGCCTTTGCTGGTTATGTTTTGCACTGAAGGTAATTTTGAACTGAGACAAAGCACCCTCCAATGGCACTAAATTTTGATTCACAAAGCTTACATGAATTACGCGTAGACTTTAAGTCGGGGCGACAATGACCCGGTGTGAATACTCACTGCGATCTCGGAAATAATGTCCCCGAACTCTGATCACGCGCCCGAGGTCTAATTGTAACCACGTTTTCACAGACTAGAGAGTTTCACCGCAGGTGAATCACTTACTTTCTAAAAGCTTCAAATAAGAGACAAGAAACGGCGACGCGACTCAGAAGATGCATGGAAACATAACGCCGCCAACACGCGCAGCTTTGTAGTGGAGGCAAAGCCGCAACGTAAAAGCTGTCGCTGTGCTTGGCCTTGTTAAACATTTTTTACTCTTGACTCAAGAAACGTACCCAAAAACCAGATAGGAATCGTTGGAAAAATCCATATAATTATAACAATGAGTGCCTCTGACAAACTATTCGATACAAATAACGCACAACCCAAAACTAATTCGCAAAATAGAATAAGGAATGCGTTACCATGCTCTCTTAGGTGTTTGTAAGATTCTATAAACTGCCTTCTATCTTCCGATGTTTTGGCACGATCTTTAGCTAATGCCTTATAAAAACTAAAAATGGAATTAAACTTTTCATTTAAGGCAGGGGTCAGCAAAAAAAATTGAAATGCTACCACCAACCCATAAGCCGAAAAAAAGGTTGCCTTTACAGGGCTTTCTTTAAAAACAATCCAAACAAAACCCAGTGGTAAAGCTATTATTATTAATCGGAACAACCAAACTTTACAGGTTATATTTGTATCGCTTTGAAAATCGAAGTGAGCCCGCAATGCATGCATCACAAGTATTGGAGAGCTTGCTATATAGCAGAAGGCTATGCCAAAGCTCAGAATCACCCAAAAATGATCGCTTTTTAAGGTAAGTAAATTTGTATCATCAAAATCAAAAAGCTTCGCGATAACATCACTTAACGAAGAATCAGGATGAAATGCTAACGCCGTTATTATTAGCGAACCCAAAACCGAACCTACAAAATATCGAATAAAGTAAAATTCCCACCATCGATTTGATTCCATGCACTATTTCTCGACTATATGTTTAACAGTATTAATAAGCGGAAAGCTATTGTCCATGTATTAATTGTATATAGGTGGATAACACTTCCATGTATTATGATATTAGCATAACAAACATGGGTAAAACTCTTTTATGCAATTTAACCATCAAAATAATGATGAAGAGGCTGCTTTTCGCCCTCAATCAAAAAAATTGTTAGATCAAGTTGCTGAGGTGATGCGTTATTATCATTATAGTAAGCGTTCTGAAACCTCGTATACTCGTTGGATTAAGCAGTTTATTTTATTTAATGGTAAGCGGCATCCAGCTGAAATGGGTAAGCCTGAAATAGAGCGTTATTTAAGTCATTTAGCGGTTAATAAGCAGGTTGCTGTAGCCACGCAGTCTCAGGCTTTGAATGCGATTGTTTTTTTATATAGAAAGGTTTTAATGTTACCCGTTGCTGATGATTTATCACCGGTACGTTCTAAAAAGCCAGTGCGTTTACCGGTGGTGTTGTCGATGGATGAGATGACTTCACTGCTGGCCTCTATGAAAGGGGTTAATCAGTTGATGGCTAAGTTGATGTATGGTGGCGGTTTGCGGTTAATGGAACTGGTGCGGCTTCGTGTTAAAGACATTGATTTTGCTCATGGTTACCTTGTGGTTCGAGATGGAAAAGGCGGCGGGGACAGAACAACCTTGTTGGGGGAATCTGTGGTGGCTGATTTAAAGGCGCATTTGGCGGCAGTAAAGGAAATTTTTGAACAAGACCTGTTAGCAGGCCATGCTAATGTGTATATGCCAAACGCCTTAGCAATTAAATACCCCAGTGCGCCTCGTTCGTGGGATTGGCAATATGCATTTCCTTCTGGCAAATTATCTAAAGACCCGCGTGGTGGGGCGATAAGGCGGCACCACGTTAACGAGTCTAATTTACAAAAAGCGATTCGAGCGGCAAAAAATAAAGCAGGTATTAGCAAACCAACCACACCGCATACCTTAAGACATTCGTTTGCTACGCATTTGTTAGAAGCCGGCACGAATATACGTGTTGTGCAGAAATTATTGGGCCATAAGGATGTTAAAACCACTGAAATTTACACCCATGTGTTGCAGCAGCAGTTGCATAATGTGACGAGCCCCTTGGAGCACTTGCAAGGCTTAAAAAAATGAGCAAGCAACAAAACGGCGCTAATAGGATTGTCTGTTTAACCGAAGAAACCACCGAAGCCTTGTATTTAATGGGTGAGCAACACCGCATTGTAGGTATTTCGGGCTTTACTGTACGCCCGGCGATTGCGCGTAAGGAAAAACCTAAAGTGTCGGCGTTTACCTCGGCTAAAATTGATAAAATTTTGGCTTTAAAGCCGGATTTGGTGCTGGGTTTTTCCGATATGCAGGCGGATATTGCAGCTGAACTTGTTAGGGCTGGTTTGCAGGTGCATGTGTTTAATCAGCGTTCAGTGGGTGAAATTTTTACCATGCTGCATACCTTAGGCGCGTTGACTGGTGAGCCTGAAAAAGCGACGGTGCTGGTGAACCAATACCAGCAAAATATTAAACAATGTGTTGAGCAAGCCAGTGGCTTTAAGAAAAAACCGAGCATTTATTTTGAAGAATGGGATGACCCATTAATTTCTGGCATTCGATGGGTGTCTGAGCTGGCTGAAATAGCAGGGGGTATGGATTGTTTCCCCGAGTTATCAAAACAAGCGGGGGGTAAAGATAGAATTATTGCCGACCCTAAGACCGTGATTGACCGCGCGCCGGATATTATTATTGGTTCGTGGTGCGGTAAAAAGTTTCGACCAGAGCGAGTGGCTGAGCGTGAGGGCTGGGATGTTATTCCTGCGGTAAAAACGAATCAACTGTTTGAAATTAAATCGGTGGATATTTTACAACCCGGGCCAGCTGCGCTGACCGATGGCTTGCGTCAGCTACAAACTATTATTAACAACTGGGTGATGCTATATGGATAAGGTGCTGTATTACGTACACGACCCAATGTGTAGTTGGTGTTGGGCGTTTAATAAAACCTGGGCAGCAATACAGTCTAGTTTGCCCAGCTCTATTGAGGTACGTTATTTATTAGGAGGGCTTGCGCCAGACAGTGACCAGCCAATGGCTACCGACTTGCAAGAGAAAATTAGTGAGGGCTGGTATCGCATTCAGCAGCATGTTCCAGGTACCGAGTTTAATCACGACTTTTGGACTGTTTGTAAGCCACGGCGCTCAACGTATCCATCATGCCGTGCATTAATTGCTGCAAGAATGCTGGATAGAGCAGCAGAAAAGCTGATGCTATTGGCGATTCAACAGGCGTATTATTTACACGCTAAAAACCCAGCCGATGACGAGGTGTTAATAGAATGTGCTGGCGAGATAGGGCTTGATGAAAGCGAGTTTTCGGCCTTATTGAATCACTCAAGTACTCAGCAGCAATTATTGATGGAAATAAAATTGGCTAGAAGTATGGGTGCCAGTAGCTTTCCAAGTATCGTGTTACAGCAGGGCGAACAGACCCGGTTGTTACGCTATGACTATAACGACCCACAGGTACTATTAAATCAGTTAAGCTAACACGGTAAAGCCGAATAAATAAAAGGAACAGTGATGATGGAGCTTGAGTTGGTTTATTGGCACTGGTTAGTGCTGGGTATGTTGCTGGTGGGGTTTGAGATTTTTGTGCCCAGTTTTACAGTGCTATGGTTTGGTTTGGGTGCTGTTGTTGTGGCTGCTTTTTTGGCCTTAGTACCCTCGTTAACGCTCGGTTGGCAATTGTTTATTTGGACCATTTTTTCGGTTGTTTTTGCTGCGGGCTGGTTTAAATTTTTGCGCCCCAAAATGATCGATCGTACTAAGGCGGGTATTACGCAAGAAGCGATTGCAGGTGAAACGGGAATGGTGATTAAAGCGCCCAGTGAAGCATCGCGTGGGCATGTACGTTTTACGACCCCTATTTTGGGTGATGATGAATGGGAGTTTATCTGTGAAGACCCTGTGGTAGTCGGCGATAAAGTGATGATTAAAGAAGCCTCGGGTAATACGCTTGTGGTTAACAAAGTAACGTAATTTAAAAAAAGGAGTTAACAATGGAAGGACTTATTGTAGCGGCGGTATTTTTTGGGCTAGTGTTCTTAACGGTTGCGATGGGGGTTAAATTGGTGCCCCAAGGGTCTAAGTTTGTTGTGCAACGCCTTGGTAAGTTTCATAAAACATTAGGGCCGGGGTTAAATTTGGTGGTGCCATACATAGACCAAGTTGCCTATCGTGTTACCACGAAAGACATTGTGTTGGATATTCCCTCCCAAGAGGTGATTACGCAAGATAATGTAGTGATTATTGCTAATGCGGTTGCGTACATTAATATTGTGGCGCCAGAACGTGCTGTGTATGGCGTGGAAGACTATGAGCTAGCCATTAGAACCTTGGTACAAACGTCGCTTAGGTCTATTGTGGGTGAAATGAAGTTGGATGATGCATTAACCTCTAGAGAATTAATTAAAGCACGTTTAAAAGAAGCTATTTCAGATGATATTTCAGACTGGGGGATTACGCTTAAAACCGTTGAAATTCAAGATATTACCCCATCTGGCACAATGCAAAATGCAATGGAAGAGCAAGCGGCTGCAGAAAGGCAACGTCGCGCAACGGTGACTCGGGCAGAAGGTGAAAAAGCCGCTGCCGTTTTGGAAGCGGAAGGTCGTTTAGATGCATCAAGACGAGATGCAGAGGCGCAAGTAGTATTGGCAGAAGCGAGTAAGTTGGCTATTACTAAAGTGGCTGAAGCGATTCAAGATAAGGAATTGCCGGTGATGTATATTCTGGGTGAGAAATATGTCGATGCAATACAAGATATATCAAATTCAGATAACGCAAAAACCATTTTGCTACCGGCAGATTTGCCGGCAGCAATTAAAGGCATGTTAGGTGGGCGTTAATACTTATTGAATAACGCGAACTTTGCCCGAGGCGCTGCGAATCAGTTTGACGTGGTCGCCTTTTCTAAACATAACGTTTTCGTTAACTTCTTGTACAACGGATTGTACTTGGCCGTTATCGAGCTGAATGGTAATTTGCACGCCATTGGCCTTGTTATACATAGCCTCGGCTTTGTTGCCGACAATACCACCGACAACTGCGCCCGCCACGGCTGCGGCAGCACTGCCTCGACCGCTACCAACACTGCTGCCACCAATGCCGCCAATTAAACCACCGGCAATTTTACCGACGGCGTTGCCTTCTGAATCGATGGTGACTGGCTGAAGATCAAGGATGATGCCATTTGTGACGTGTAAGGTTTGATTAGCTTCACTACGGGTGTAGCCTTCGCTGGATGGGCCATATGGGTTGGGGCCAGCACAAGCGATTAATAGTAAAGATAAGGTGATTGGAAGTAGCAGCTTCATGATGTCTCCTTTTTTTTAAAGGCTGTTGTAAGTTGGAGTACAAAGATCTCTGGTTGGTTCATTTCTTTAAGAGCGTATTAAGGTTTAAGGTGCCTTCTTTTACAAAGGGTAAGCTGTACATAGAGGCAGGAATGTTAACGGTGCCATGGCTGACTTTACCGGTTAAACGAAAGTGTAAATCAGTTTTGTTAGTGCCAGAGAGTGTTTCTAGTTGTTTGATTACGCCCAATGTATTGCTGATCAGAGAGACCGTTAGGTAGGCTTCTTGATAAGGTAATATATTGACCGATTGGCTGCTGACCCCGTGCGCAAATTCTGATCCATTAATTTCTAATTGATAACTAAGCCCTTTAATGAAAAACGGGAAGTCGTTTGTATTTTGAATGCGTAAGGTTAATGCGTATTCTTGCTCTAGCAGTTGTGCGTTAACCAGTTGAATATTATTAAGGCTGATTTGCGGTGGTTGTGCATGATAGGTAATACCGGCGCAACCTGCCAAGGTTAGTAGAACTATAAATGGAACTAGAAGTTGGTGTGTAAGGAAACGCATGGTTATCTCCGTGGCGGGTTTTAATCTTATGCTAGGCAGAAGCTAAAAGAAAGGGTTAGAACAAAAGAGTATCTTGGCCTTCTTCCCAAGCTGGGTATTTGTTCATAATGCTAGTAAACAGTTCAGAAGAAAGAAAGTGTTCAAACCAGCGCTGCAAATACGGGTAAGGGGTTTGCTTGAACCAATTAATGTCTACATGCGCAAACTGGCGAATAAAGGGAAAAATGCCAATGTCTGCAATCGAGGGTTCATCGTCCAGTAGAAAAGAATGCGCTGCTAATCGTTGATCTAAAAGGCTAAGAAAAGCCTCAGCTTGTGTACGATAGTGCTCCGCTGAGAAGTCGGGAAATCGATCAGCATATTTATAGTGATCGAGGTGTTGTTTAAATTCATTATCATTCAGTGATACTAGGCGGTTAGCGTCTAAAACCCGCGCCGAAGAACCCCTTAGGGACTGGCTATCGTTTATTGATGTTGCCCAGTGCACAATTTCCCAGCTTTCATCAATGACTTCACCAGTGGGTAACTGAAGCACAGGCACAGTTCCTTTAGGTGAGATCGCTAACATGGCAGGTGGCTTGTTGCGCAAGACAACTTCACGCAAGATCACCTTAATACCAGCGTGCTTTATTGCTAAGCGGGCTCGCATGGCATAGGGGCAGCGACGAAATGAATATAAAATGGGCGTGTTGGCTGTAGAGGTCACGTTTAGTGGTGGTGGCCGCCTGCGCCATGAGCATGCCCGTGTGAAATTTCTTCTTGTGTGGCGGCTCGAACATCAACAATGTCAATGTCAAAGTGAAGCGTTTGCCCTGCTAGGGGGTGATTGGTGTCTACCTTAGCCATAAATTTCCCCACTTTTACGACGTTGACTTGGTGCTGACCTTTTTCAGTTTGCACGGTGGCAATCATGCCTGGACGCCATTTTTTAGCGCCCATTAAATGTTTGACTGGAACGCTTTGAATTGAATTATCTAGACGTTCGCCATAACCATCTTTTGGTTCAACACTGACGCTAAACTTATCACCTGCTTGTTTGCCTTCAAGTGCTAATTGAACACCACGAATCATGCCGCCATGACCTTGTAAATACGCGATGGGTTCTTGAGCCGAAGAGCGCTCAATAATTTCTTGTTCGTCATTTTTTAAGATGTAGTTAAATCGTACAACGGTGTCTTTAGTAATCTGCATGGTTAAAAAGTTTGTGGTCAATAAATAACAATTTTAACATTCAAGTTTGCCTCACGGTGTAAACTTCATGGCATGAAAAAAATTGATCTTCATTCGCATACCCTTATTTCTGATGGGACATTAACCCCCAATGACTTGGTTGAACGGGCGAAAGCAAAGGGTGTTGAGATGTTAGCCATTACTGACCATGATACGGTAGATGCTTATGAGCAATTATCGCCAGCCAGTTATGACGGCTTGAAGATTATTCCTGGTGTTGAACTGTCAACGCAATGGCGAGGGGTGGGTGTTCATGTTGTCGGTTTGAACTTAAGCCTCGATAGTGCATCGATTAAAGAAGGGGTCGCTCGGCAGGAAAAAGCACGGGCTGATCGAGCACAGATTATTGCCAAACGGTTAACTAAACTGGTTGGCCCCATCGATTTTAATCGGGTCAGTGAAATTGCTAACCATAGCCAGATTGGGCGGCCCCATTTTGCACAGCATCTTGTTGAACTCGGTGTGGTTAAGAATACCTCCACGGCGTTCAAGAAATACTTGGGAGATGGAAAGCCGGGCGATGTAAAACAATGCTGGGCAGAGTTACCGAACATTATCGACTGGATAGTAAAGGCAGGCGGGGTGGCAGTATTAGCGCACCCACTGAAGTATAAAATGACATGGACTAAGCGGTCGGCGTTATTGGATGATTTTATTGCAGCAGGTGGTAGAGGGATGGAAGTTGTCTCTGGCCAGCAAACCAAGCAAGAAACGGACAGATTGGCTAGGCTGTGTGTTGAAAAAGGCTTACTGGCTTCGTGTGGCTCGGATTTTCATCAATCGAGTCAGTGGAGTGATATTGGTGCAATGTCAGCATTTCCAACGGTATGCAAACCGATTTGGCTAGACTGGTAAGCGCTTAGTAACTGTTCAGTCGAAACTCGATTTTTTGCTTATAGGTGGAAAGAGAGTTGAATTTGCTAGCAGGAAATCGCCACGTTTGAATTGTTTTTAAGGCAGATCGGTCAAGGGCAGATGAGCCAGAGCTTTGAATAATAATTGCTCGGGTAACACGCCCATCATTAGCCACTGAAAGATCAAAAATAACCGAACCTTCAACGCCTCTTCGCCTTGCAACGCTTGGGTATTTTGGCTTAGGTTGATAGGTTGGCTGTGGCGACATAAAAAGGGCTGGTTTTTTAACCGGCGATGGCAGGGGAGAAGCGACCTTTTTGGGTGTTACTTTAGGCGTTGCAGCGGGTGCCTTTTTTTTGACCACTTTCTTGGGCTTTGGGCTTACTTTTTTTGCCGTAGCTGCCTTTGTGACAATTTTTTTTGGTGTTACTTTCTTTGGCTTAGGTTCAGGCGGTTTAATGGGTGTTGGCGGAGTAATAGGCGTTGGCACAGCCAAAGAAATACTTATTTTCTTAGTGGCAATGCTGTCAATATCATCGCTTGAAAAAATACCGGTTTGATAGGCAAGAGCCACAACAATGGCATGGGCTATAAACGAAATAAAGACAAATAGCAGCACTGACTTTGGCTTGTAAATAACCGACCCCCATGACTGTGCCACGCTACTCACGAATTATAATCAGGCTTTTTCAGGGTCCATTGATAAAGTGACTGTTTGAGTACTTGGTTTTGCAAGTCGCTTATCAATAACATTTTTTAGCGCAATAAGTAGGCCTAAACCAATAAAGGCTCCTGGCGGTAAAATAGCGAGCAAGAAGCCTTCGTAATCGCGAATGACATAAATGACCATGTCTTTAGCCGCGTCTCCAAACATTAAATGAGCGTTTGCAAATAAAGTTCCAGAGCCAAGAATTTCACGTGCGGCGCCTAGAATAACTAAAGCGGCAGTAAAGCCAAGCCCCATAGCTAAACCATCTACCACGGATGTACCAAGAGGGTTTTTGGATGCAAAGGCCTCTGCGCGGCCAATAATGGAACAATTGGTCACAATCAGTGGAATAAAGATGCCAAGTATGAGGTATAGCTCATAAAAGAAGGCGTTCATGAGCAGCTCAATGGCGGTGACAATGGAGGCAATAATGAGTACAAAAACGGGCAGCCTAATTTCGCTACCCACTTGTCGCCGAATAATAGACACAATAGCATTGGATAATACGAGGGTGAGGGTGGTTGCCAGCCCAAGCCCTAAACCGTTAATAACGGTATTACTCACTGCCAGCAAGGGGCATAGCCCTAGTAGAGCAACGAAGGCTTGGTTGTTATCCCAAAGACCATTTTTTAAAATTTGTTTGTAACTATCCATTGTTAGTTGCTTGGGTAATGGTTGTTAATGTTTCTTGATTGGCTTGATAATATTGTAAGGTTCTTAACACTGCTTTAACGACGGCTCTAGGTGTAATAGTAGCGCCAGTAAATTGGTCAAAACGACCTCCGTCCTTCTTAACCTGCCATAAACGGCTTACAGGGTTGTTTAATGAACGTCCATTAAAGCCGTAGATCCAATCACTCTTGTTGGTATCAATGGCATCGCCTAGCCCCGGTGTTTCGTGATGTGAGACCACGCGAACACCAATTAGTTCGCCATTCGCTCGAATAGCCACCAATAGTTTGATAGAGCCATTGTAGCCATCCGCTGCGGTCGGTGAAGCAATGATGGCCATCAGTTTGTTGTTTTTGATGGCTTTATAAATAGTGACTTCGTGTTTATTTCCAAAGGCACTTGGGTCTACGACTTGAAGTGTATCTGTTAGCAGATCGTTATCATGAAGCGTTTCAGGGACTAGTTCACGTAGGTTTTGTAAAATAAATAAGCGCTCATTATCTGCAATTTTTTCATGTGTTATCGAATAAGTGAGCGAGACAAGCCCAATGCCAATTAGCGAAAACAAGCCGAGCACCCAGCCAGACTTTAGAATTGATGTTTTATTATTAGCCATATTAGTGGTGCCCATAAACGCGTGGAGGCGTGTAATGGTCGATCAGTGGAACGGCCATATTAATAAGGATAACTGCAAAAGCAATGCCTTCGGGGTAACCACCCCATGTGCGAATAATGTAAGTGAGTAAGCCAATTAAAACGCCATAAATAAAGCGGCCCTTTAAGGTCGCGGCAGCGGTAACCGGATCGGTAGCGATAAAGAAAGCACCGAGTATGGCGCCACCGCTAAGCAAGTGAAACAACGGTGATGGTGTCACGCTAGGTTCCAGTAGGTAGAAAGCAAAGCTGATGGTGAACAAGCCACTTAACAAACCGACAGGAATATGCCAGCTAATGATTTTTTTAAATACTAATAGAAGGCCGCCCACAAGGTAAGCAATAGACACCCATTGCCAGCCTTCACCGGACAGACTACCAAATATAGATGATGAGCGTATTTCACCGATGGTTTGATTCAGGCCGAGCTGCGTCTTCATTTCATCGAGTGGTGTTGCGGCGGTTATTGCGTCAATTAGTGCTTGTTTAGGTTGTTGATCTAGAATAATGGGTAGTAGATCAGTAAAGCTGCTATCGGCGGGTAGCATTGAGTAAGGCAGCATCCAAACGGTCATGCTTTTTGGAAAAGAAACCATTAAGACGGCAAAGGCAACCATTGCTGGATTGAACGGGTTATAACCGAGCCCGCCGTATAAGTGTTTGGCAATAACAATAGCAATAAAAGCGCCTATGCACGGAATCCACCATGGTGCGATGGTGGGTAAGGCAAGTGCTAAAAGCACGGCAGTTACTACGGCGCTTAGGTCAGACAGAAAAGGGAGTACAGGCCTGTTACGAAGGTTCAACATGACCGCCTCAGTGATAACGGCGGTGGAAACACAGATAATAATATTGCTTAAAACGCCTAGGCCAAATTGCCAAATCATCGTAATGATGCCCGGCACTAATGCAATAAGAACCCAGAGCATCATTTTCTGGATACTATTTTGCGGTTCAATAAAGGGCGCGTTAGAGGTTAAAAAATGCACAGTTTAGCCCTCGTCTGGTGTTGGGTTTTTCTTGGCTTTTGAGCGACTAACAGCAGCATCAATTTCTTCCTTAGCAGGTTTGTTTTTTAACGCTGCTTTCTTTTTGCGAGAACGTTCTGCGCGTTCTGCTTTCTCACGAGCGATACGTTCTTCTCTTGCTTCAAAGCGTTCACGGGCCACATTGGATAAATGCTTTTCATGTTTTTGTACTTTTAAGGCACTTTTTGCATATCGAAAATGCTGTACCAATGGAATATGGCTGGGGCACGCGACATCGCAACAGCCGCACTCAATACAATCAAATAAATTTAGTTTTTCAGCCTTTTCTAGCTGCTCAGAACGGCTATACCAATACAGCTGTTGTGGGAGTAGTGAAACCGGGCATACGCTGGCGCATAAGCCGCAGCGAATACAGGGCATGGCTTGTTTTTCGGTGACTACTTCTTGTTTGCTGGCAACTAGAATACAGTTGGTTGCTTTGATAATGGGGATATCGTCGTTTAACAACGCAAAGCCCATCATTGGGCCGCCCATAATTAAGCGTTCGGCAAATTTTGTGTAGCCATTGCAAATATCAATGAGTGCTTTAATAGGCGTGCCTAATCTAACCTCAAGGTTATGAGGCTTATTAACCCCTTCTCCGGTGACGGTGATAATTCTTGATGTTAGCGGTTTGCCTTCAATAACCGCCTGTTGAACTGCGTAAACAGTACCAACATTAATAGATACAATGCCAATGTCCGCAGGAATTTTGCCGCTGGGAACTTCTTTACCCGTTAGGGTTTGAATCAGTTGTTTTTCGCCACCTGTTGGGTAGATAGTGGGAATTTGAACGGCGCTAATAATGCTGTTTTGGTGCTCGGCTATGGTGCGTTGAACGGTCTTAAACGTGTCGGGTACATTGTCTTCAATAGCAAGAATCGCACGCTTTGCGCCGGTCATATGTAGCAGAATTTCAATGCCTTCTACGATGCGATCGGAGCGCTCTTTTAATAGCCGATCATCGCAGGAGATATAAGGTTCACACTCGGCACCGTTTAAAATTAAAGTGTCGATTTGGATAGCTTTGCTTTGCGTGTTAAGTTTGATCGCGGTAGGAAATGCGGCGCCACCTAGGCCAACAATCCCAGCTTCACGAATCAGTTGAACCAGTTTCTCAGCCGCTAACTGTTTGAAGTCAGCCTGAGGTGTTGGCGTTACTTCGGTATCGAGGCCATCAGTTTCTATTGTTATAGAGGGCGCAGAAAAACCAGAAGGGTGGGGGATTAGGTGGTCGGCAATGCTTACTACAGTGCCAGAGCTGCTGGCATGAATCGGTGCGCTGATCATGCCTTGCGCTTCGGCTATTTTTTGCCCACGTAGCACAGTGTCGCCAACGTTAACCAGCGGTTTTGCAGCATTACCAATGTGCTGGCCTAAAGGGTAAATTAAGTGCTTTGGTACAGGTGCTATTTCAATGGGTAAGTTGACCGACTCATTTTTATGGTCGGCAAGCGATGGTAGACCACCTTTAAATGACCATAGTTTCATGAGTTTTTCTCTTCAGAAGATTTAGGCTTTTCCCACTCCCAAAGGGACAAGGTTGTTGCCACAGGCTCCATTGTTATGCACTCAACAGGGCAAGGGGATACGCACAATTCACACCCCGTGCATTCTGCTTCGATAACGGTATGCATATGTTTGGGTGCACCTAGAATAGCGTCTACAGGGCAGGCTTGAATACAGAGTTTGCAACCAATACAGGTGTTTTCATCAATAACCGCCACTAAGTTTGCTTTCTCAACGCCGTTTTCTTCGTTGAGTGGTTTGGGTTCAACCCCTAATAAGTCTGCAAGGGCGATAATGCCTGCTTCGCCACCGGGTGGGCATTGATTGATGTCAGCATCACCATTGGCAATAGCTTGTGCGTATGGTCGGCAGCCAGGGAAGTTACATTGACCACATTGAGTCTGTGGTAAGACAGCATCAATTTTATCAACCAGTGGGTCACCTTCTACCTTAAAGCGAATAGCGGCATACCCAAGAAGGATACCAAGTGCGGCGAATAAAATAATGAGTATAAAAAAAGACATGAGTTAGAATTTAATCAAGCCTGAAAAGCCCATAAAGGCAACTGACATTAAGCCCGCAGTGATTAAAGCAATAGCATTACCTTTAAATGGCTCGGGCACGTCAGACACGGTAATGCGTTCTCGAATGGTGGAAAATAATACCAACACCAAAGAAAACCCTAAAGCGGCACCAAAGCCATATAAGCCAGATTCTATAAAATTATGCTCTTCTTGAACGCTTAATAAGGCGACACCTAAGACCTGTCTCTTATACACATCTCCGAGCCCACGAGACCGTACTAGATCTC